>Ga0116227_10004110_pt1 | contig 31782 bp, 29 predicted proteins | sample S1TSphgellanicum_FD_89693 | JGI IMG/M metagenome (GOLD analysis project Ga0116227, IMG submission 89693) | Host-associated microbial communities from peat moss isolated from Minnesota, USA - S1T2_Fb - Sphagnum magellanicum MG | ecosystem: Host-associated > Plants > Peat moss > Unclassified... | reverse complement strand
ACACCAATAATATACAAAAATAATGAAATAAAAAAAAATTGTATGTCAAGGAATTACAAATGATATATATGTCTATTAAGGAAGGTTGTGTGTTTATTTCGTTTGTCATATTGAAATCTCCCAAGACATGATGCCCCCTACTAAATTTGATACCATTGGAAAACCCTTGATGAGAGGGGTACATTGATGTGGTTTCATAATGTTTGGACCTATTGTGCAAGAACTATTGAATATTGAACAAAATTGTCATTGAATTTTAATAAAACCAAAATTAAAATTTATAATGAAATTGGGGCACACTATTAGTATCATTGGAAAGCTTTAATGACTAGGGTTCAATGGAGGAAATTTTGTATTTTTAGACTAATGTGCATGATGTATTGAATTTTGAGTATACTTTGTCATTGGAGATTCAACTAAATTACAAAAAAAATAATTGGAAGGAGAAATTAGTTGAGTGACAATTTCACAATTGGGAAAATGGCACATGCCAAATTAGTGTAGTATGAATTTTGAATATGTTCGAAATACCACATGCATGTAATTTTACCAAATGATATTGTAAGATGCATTTTGAGATTGTGTTAAATTTCCATAATTGTGGGGATATTAGTGCATGCATACAAATGAAATACAAAATCAAAATCAAAATTAAGGGCCAAATTTGTGCCATTATGTATATATTGGTGTGTGCAAGCAAATGATTATAATATGCACATCAAATGTATGTCAAATTTGCATCACTGTGCAAATCTATAGTGTGCATGATGTGTTTAGGAAATGCATAATGATGCTTCCAACAAGGAACAACCATTATAAACAAAAAAATCCATTTCAATGTCCTTGTAATGGATATTTAAAAGGATTTTTGACAATGCATGATTTTTTTCCTGCCAAATTATTACCATTATAATGCACATTCAAACATCTTTTGTTCAACAATTTGTCAATTTTTTGTGGAATGAAAAAATTCCTAGTGCACACAAATAAATCACTAGGATAATAGTTGATGTATTAATGTTGTGACACAATTTTTTTTTAGAAATTTAAATTTAAACACAATATTTGTCTTCTATATACCATAGTTGAATGGACCAAAATGAATGTAATGGTGACATCTTACAATGTGGACATAAGTTAGATGGGGCAAATGTATTTAAAATTTTGGAATTATCAATTTAGAACTTAGTTTGATGTTATTAACTCAAGTATCTATATGATGTAAGTAGGTTTTGCATAATAATAATAATAATAATAATAAATGTTAAGGACTATACAACTAATATTAACCAAGGATTGTACCATTAGGGATTGTGGGATTGACAATCAACAAAATTGAAAAGATTGGACCACTACCATAAACTTTCTCTCTCTACCACACATTGATATCTAAACCTTATATTACATTCCACATTATAACACATTTTAATAAATAAATTTGCAACATTCCTTTCCTACTTCTAACCTAAATAGATCCAAGCCCAATGCCTTTTGGGTGAAAATAGCTTTGGACCCATTAAGAACCAACTTGCTGAAATCATGGGAAAGTTGGACCCAATTTTTAAAAATTCCATTTACTTATACATTGGTTTATTTAATTGGACTAGGTGGACTATGTTTTCCCACCTATGCACACACTCATGAAAAATAATGAACACCTAAAAATCTATGATATGCATCGGCATTTTGATTCCTAAACCATTCCTTACTTGTTCCTGACCCCATTCTTGACTCCTTTCTTATAAATGTCCTTACGTTTACACATTAGATATTTTTGCTTGTTTATTTAATACATGCACAAGGGAATGATCCAAACTAATCATTAAAATAATAAAAGGTGAAAATAATTATCATTTGTGTTTTTAACATCAATGGCCCTTTAGGATTTCATGATCTTGATTTCAAAAATTCATAACTAAGTGAAAATTGATTCAACCAATTATTTATAAAAGACATGAAGTAGGTTGACATTTGAAGTATTCTTAAAAATTAACATCCAAGAAAAATTCTCAAAAAATAGATTCCTTTTGTGTTCCTAATCAAAAAAATCCCTTGTGTTGCATTCTTAAAACTTTTTCCTTATGTATTCATTTTCCACATCAAAACACATTAAAAAAAATTTTAATTAGAGTTTTGAATTCTACATGAATTAATAACCTTTTGATAAATAGTTTGAAACGAAAAGTTTTTTTTGTATGAATCCTATATTATTCTGAACTAGATAGGTTTCAAAAATTTGGGGTGTGACATTCCTAGTGGGTGTAGTCAAAAATAAATTTGCCCTTTCACCTTGTTTGTTTCCACCAACTCCCCACTTTCTTGCCATCCTTCATCAAATCATCATTGTTATATTTAATTATACCAAAAAAAACTTACCATATCCATCCCAACCTATGAACCTTCAACATCACAGACATTTCATTCACAAATGTGTTTGTCCAAATAGTGGAAACAATTGTCCTTTCCACCCAAACCATTTTACCACTCTCCTCTATCTCCTCCTATACCCACCTTCCCTCCATCTCCTCCCATTAAATACTCTTTGGCCAACCAAAACATATAAAGAAACAACTCTATCATTGAAGTTGAAAGTTTCATGCGTGTGGGATATAATGTCTATTCCCAATCTCAAAACATCCAATATCATCCAACCTCTGAGGGTGCCAAACTATGCTTCAAGTTGAATTAATGGCCCTTCACCCAAGCAACCTCCTTCTTAATGACCAACCAAACCATGTACATATTTATAAATAGTATTGTCTCTCTTTATCTCCTCCACAATTACAAGAACTTTTGATGCATTTTGAAAAACAATTCACCCATCTTCATCACATCACCACCACCTAGAATTTTTATAATATTCAACAACATAACTACCCAATTCACCTCTTTGTAAGATAAAAATTCACATGGGTATCCAAGGGAATGGCATGGCTAACAATTGACCAAATCTAAATGTTTATGACTACACGTACAACTTGACGATAATCTCATATACAATATATCACCCCTTTTGTACTACCTTGTTCTACTTACAAATTGAAAAATTACATCCAAATTTTTTGGGCTTCCTTTGTTTACATTAACCAAATCATCCATGAGATCTCCTTGCAATACCCCCTTTCCACAAATGGCTCAACAATTTAACATGTTTTAGAACACTATCCAATCACTTTTGAACCCACCCAATGATCTTAGCAACACAAATATCACAAGTATATCATTTTTGAAATGCTCAATACATGGGCAATTGTTGGAAACATTTTTTCTAGCCTATCCTTTTTCCCATCCACAATGTGCAAGCTTTGTGGGCCCCCTCACACTCATGTGCATGTGTGGTCACATCTGTTGTCTCGTTGTGGACATCCAACACTCCATGATTTAGACATGGATCATTGTAACAAAGCCTATGGCACATTAAAAACCCTCACCAACCAATTTACTAAATGGATCTATGTTTTTATTAATGATTTTGGTTTCCCAATAAAACCCATTGTGCCCCTTTGGCTACTTCCATGCTCTTGTTCCCATCTAAAATGTTCTTGCCTTGCCAAATGACATCCAAGGATCCTCCTACTAGATGACCTCCACACCTACTCTCCACTTTCGATTAGCCCCACTCCTTCAATTCACATCCAATTCATTGAATTCAAAAATATTGTCACAATTAAATTCCTAGGAACTACTAACACCCCCAAAACTTGAAAAATACAACCTTGCTTAAACTCCATCTAATCATATGGATGCCTAGTTGAACCTTCTTAATCCTCCCCACTCATAAAAGATGAAGAATACACTTGCAAACATTCCTCCTCTTCCAAGCAAGATTCCACATCCCACCTTCCCACATAAATTTTTTTTCAAGTCCATTTAAATTTGATCCAATTAATATTAGTCATCGTCTTGAATAAATGTAAATTGAATATGAGACCCCCTTTAACACCAATCCACATAAATGTAACCCACTCAAAACCTTGCCCCTCTTCTCCTACCCCAATTCCCCCACCACCTCCCAAGCGCCCTACACTACCTTAGAGTTTCATTAAAACGAATGATATAGAGCCCACCTCTAACAAGGGGTAGTCACCTTCTTGTGAAAAGGCTCTTATTTGCAAAGGCAATTTAAGGAGTTTTCCTTAGCTCTCTTGTTAAAGGTTCAGACGTGTGTGGTGGGTGATGCTTATAGTTCACAAAATGTACTTTGGGAATATTCAAGTTCACTCCTATTAAACCACTAATGGTTTGGCTTATACTAAAGGCACCTAAATAAAAAAATTGAAGCCTCTACAATTTTCATATAGAAAAATCTCTTCTAGCCTTGGTAACTCACCATCTTCTAAGGATATAATAAATACAAGTATAATCCTTGATATTATTATCAAGTTCTTGCAAATTTGAGGTGTAATTCCATATATACTAGTGGGCCCTTGTGTTATTGTTGGCCCAAGTGCCATTGCCTTCAAGGTTCTAAGGGATAGAACTTTCCAATTAAAATTGCTCCCAAGTCTCTAAGAGATACAACTTTCCAAAACTTCAATTGTGATTTTTTAAAAAAAAAGAGATTATAGTTAATTCATTTTCAATGTCAAAATCACTCTAAATGACTTTTGCTTCACTGGTTTGACAATAAGCAATGCACATTGCCTTGTGAAAGGCTTTTGGACAATATCAAAAGCATAACCATGGGGCCATTGGTTTGGGGGGGTTAAGGTGTGGTCATAAAACAAAACAAAACAAAATAAAACAAACATCAATCTTAACATATATTAGACTAATATAGTTATTTTGAAAAAAAAAAAAAATTAAATTGTTAGAATAAGAGGGTGTAATGGGGTTTGCATGTTGAATTTAATCTACCCCCATTAGTTTGTTGCACACCACACACCTAGTTTGCCAATTAAGGCTATTTGGCAACCCTTTAGCTGTTGGATTATCATGTTGACAATTTATTTTTTCAATTGTTATATTTGCATCCATGTAAATTATAATTAATTACCATAGTACCTTGGCAGCTGAATCAACACAAATTAAATTAATTATAGAAATGTTGAAATATTTTTAAAATATTTTTTTCCCCAAAAAAAAAGGATTTTGTGAAGGAAAGTAGAGAATCTATGTGAATATTGTATTTTTTGATCATGGGATCTTCATATTTAACTAATTATTTGACAGACATGTGTTGAAGGTGCTACTTATGTTCATTACATGGGAGCCAGAATCTGCAGTACCTGCGAATTCCGGAAGTTTTCCAGCCTTCTTATAGGGTTAGGAGGGCATAATTCCATACTTATCTACTTTAGTTTATGACCTACCTATGGAATAGGGCCAGTGTTGGGCAGTTCTTAGAATGAGGGGCATATGCCCATCGGTTATCAACCTGTGTATATATCCACTTACCTGCCGGTTCTCAAACTTTTCTTCTAATAACCGGTTTTGATATATAATTGCAAATTTTTCAAAACTTTAAAACAGTCGAAGAACCATTGGTTCTTTGCCGGTTCTTTGATGGGTTTGGTTCTTTGCCGGTTCTTTCATGAAAACCCATCAGTTCTTGGATTCAGAGATTTTTTCCGAGCCAGAATCGGCAGTTCTTTAAAAATTCAAAGAGCCACCCAACACTGGAATACACCTGTGGAATGCCTTCTGCCTCGGAGTTCACCACTAGGCTTGGCCTAGGGGACTCCCCTAGTACCTCAATAGGAGCCAGAAAAGAAAAAGAAAAAGGGAAAAGCAGCACACCATGCAGTATGGATGGATGGAATGTGGACAGGAAACACTTTCTCATTCTATTTATGTCCCATACCTAACCATAGTGGGTAACTATGTACTAACCATCGACATGTATCTATCTATCTCTGGTTTCGGTTCTTTAAAATTAAGAATTTTTTTATTTTTGAAAATCATGCCCAGTTCCAATTCCAGTTCTGAGTAACCTGGTAACTGCCGGTTAACACTTGATTCTGGACTTTTTCTTTTTTTTTTCCCTCAGAAATTTTCATTTCAAAAATCCCAGTTTCAATTTTGGTTCCAGAATTTGGCTCGGGTTTGGTTCGGGTTCCAAAACTGGTTCCAGTTTTAGACTCGATTTCAATTCCCAGTTCCAAAAATCAGACCCAAATCCAAATTGGTTTTTACGAACCAGAATCTGAATCCATGTTTCTAACCAGCCAAATCAGATAACCAGTGTTGGCCAGGCACCCGCTTGGGCGGGTAGGAACCGGAGGTTCTATTTTTCGGTTCCAAATAACCTAACCGGAACTGGATACAGGTTCTGGAACCAATGGAACCGGAACCGGCAAGGCACGGGGTCCGGTATGGAACCGGTAGGGAACTGGAGGGTCGGTTTGAGCTGTGTGTAGAACCGGAACTAGAGCCGGGGGTCAGTTCCCAGTGGAAAGAAAACCGAAGCTGGACCGGATTCTTTTAAAAATCTGGTCCGGTTTTTAATTTTGGGTTAGGTTAGGGCATCTACCAATTTCGGAGTTTTGGTTCTCATTTCGCTTCATTCCCTCTTCTTTGGATTTTCTGTCAAGCAAGCAAACTCAAGCTTGCAAGACTTTTTTTCTTAAACATTCAAATTCAACAAAGAAGCTTAGGAGGGATTTTTTTTGTTGTGTGTTCAAGAAAAGTTAAGCATCAAAGCTCGAGAGGGATTTTTTTCTTTAGTGTTGTATGTTCAAGGTTTGAAGAAAACTCAAGCATCAAAACTTGGGAGGAAAAGCTCAGGAGGAAGTTCGTGAAAAAAAAAGTTCAGTTGTGGACTTAGTCTCGTCCTTCTCATTGTTCATGCTCTGCTACCTGGTTCTCCTCATGGCAGAACTTGAGTTGATTTTTTTCCTTTTGTTTTTTGCAAATTTGTAGCAATGGTGATGGTGGGCTTGGCAATGGCAATGGGGGGTTTTCACAATTGCACGACAGTGGTCTTCATTCTTGACAGTATGTTCCTCATGCTTTTGTTTTTCTCTGTTGCTCTCTTACTCGTGGTTGCGTTCTATTGTTTTGTTGCTCCTTATGGTTTCGCTCTACCGCCCCTTGTGGTCAAGCTCTACTGCTCCTCATGGTCGCGCTTTGCTACTCCTCGTGGTCGCACTCTGCTATTCTTCCTTGTGGTCACACTATGCTACTTTTTGTGGTCAAGCTTTGCTGCTCCTTGTGGTCATGCTCTATTGCTCCTTGTGGGTAAGCTCTATTCCTTTGAAGTTTGAAGCTTTTAAATCTTTTGTAACAATATTTTTCTTTTTGAATAATTTAAAAACAAATTCCACCAGCATTTCTTTTGTTTTGGATTCAAGAACTTGGAACATCTAATGTAGTTTAGAATTTAGAAAGAGCCTTAATTTGATTTGTTTGAAATTTTCAAATGTTTGTAATAATTTTTTTCTTCATGGAATAAAAGTTTGGGTATTTCCAAATTGTTACATGAGGAATCGGAACTAAAGGTTAACCCTAAAACCTAAGAACCGGCCAACATTGGTATCTACCTACCTATTAGAGATTAGGTGCATTACCTACTTGCCTACATACATAGCAACCTCTTCCATAACCTACCTACTTACCTATGTTACCTACCCATTATACATAGGTAATGTGAAGTGAAAGTAGAATGGTTTTTAAGACAATTTACTAAGGTGGGATGAAGGTGGAACCTTGGTGATTCAATTGTGGTTTTTATTCAAAACTAAAGGTTACTTTACACATAAGGATAGGCCATTAGTATTGATAACCAAAAAGTTAGGGTTTAAATTTTTTTTAAAAAAAATATTTTTAGCAACTTTTTTTTGCATTGTTACTTTAGTTTCGTTGTCAACCCTTTTTCATCTTTTCAGATTTTTTCTTTTGTTGCAATTCTTAAGTAAATTGTTGTTTTACGTGTTGTAGGTTTTCAATTTCACTTCAATCTTTATTTGTTCTTGTTATTCTCCAATTTGGTCTTTTTGCATCTTCCAATTTTGCTGTTAAAAATCAATTTTAGTTGCACTACTATTTTTCAACAATTTTTTTTCACCTTCCATTTGCTTTTATTTATCTTTTTCCAAAGTCCAGGTTTAAATCCTTATTCCGTTTTTTTCTATTTTTTACCTAATTGCAATTTGTTGAAAATGAGGACATTAAAGTTGGTTGTGAGGTGTTTCATCTAGGTTCTTTTGCAAGCTCAACATTGTTTAGTTTTGTGTTATGAAATTGAATCCAATGCCATTTTCTAGCTTCCAATTCAAACTCCAAAAACTATTAAACCAAAATTCTATAACAAGATCAATTATGTGACTCTTCATCATTTCAGATTGTCTTACATCTACAATATGTTGTTCAGCAAAGACTTTGATGACTAGGTTAAAACACTACTTGGTGTTCTTTGTTCCTCATGACCCAATACATTGATTCTAGATGGATAAAACATTTTAGGGTTAGTAGAGATTTTTTTAAATTGATTATGAAGCTAAAGCATTTTATGCAAAAAAAAGACATGCATTATTAGTTTATTGTTCCCATAGGAATCCATGTTGCTTTTTCATTTTATAAACTTGCTCATGGAGATGTGTACCTACATTGGAATGAATTTTAGCAATTGGCAAATCAACAATCCATGTGGTGTTGTAAGAATTTTTATTTGTAATTAATGTTGTGTGTAGAAATCAAATATAATAGCATGAAGGGGAAGATTGGGTAGAAGTTGAGGTTGGTTTCAAAAAAATTTGTGGTTTGCCATCTATCCATGGCACTATTGACGTCATTCATATACACATTCAAAAGCCCAATGGTCCATTTGCAAGAGATTATTATTCCTTCAAATCCAAAACATTCAACATGCACTTGCAAACTATGGTTGACCATTGGGGGTAGTTCAAAGATGTGTTTGTGGGGATGCCTAGCTTGATGAATGATGCCCATAACTTGGGAATTTCCAATTTGTATGGCAAGGTTGTGAATGGGGAACTATTGTGATTGAATCCTAATATGGAAAGGGAAATCAAACCATACATACTTGGGGATAAATGGTATCTTTTATTGCCATGGTTCATAATTCTCCACAAGCAAATTGGAAATGTTCGCCATATAGCATTTGAGGTGCTCTTCAACAAACAACTATATTGAGGTAGGAGTGTCATAAAAAATGCCCTTGGCATTTTGAAGAAAACTTTTAATGAATTATTTTTGAACACAAACTTGCTTGTCCTTTTTCTACTTGATGTGGTAGTTTGTTGTTACATTATTTATAATATGTTATTTGATGGAAAGGATTTTGACATTGACACATTATTGATTCAATTAAACCTCGAAAATTTTGATAATATAACACATGGTCATCGTCAAAAAAGATGAGGGCAAGAAAAAACAACAACAAAAAATTCAACTGATACTGAGGTTGACATTGAATTGCTAGATGTTGAAATGTCATGGTAAAAGCACATTAAACTCACCCAAAAAGGGCAAATGGAAGTTCATTTTTATAATCCAAATCCAATGATTTTTCAAGAAAAACATTTAAATGATGTTAAAGTTCTTTTTTTCCATTTCCAAGTTCATACCACCAAAATTTAAACATTTTTTAAAAAGCTCTAAAAATATGGGCCTTGGAAAAAGCAATTTAGATATCAAAATGGACTTTACAAATTTGAAATTTTCATTTTAAATCTTAAAAATTTTGAGAATTTTTTTCTTGCTTGATTTTTCATCTTAAATGTTATGATATTTCAATGTGTGGTGATAAAAAGTTATAGGTTTAGTTTCCAATTCCATTAGAAGAAAAAAGTTTATAATGATAATCTTTTTGGGGTAGTTTGGATTGTGACATTGGATGTACCATCCTTTGTAAAATCCACCTTGGATTGAACATTTATCCTTTTGGTAATTATTTGTTTGGGATTAAAATATAGGTTTCAATTTTTCATCTCACTTTTGCCAAGTTTTCGAAATAGATTTGAATACAATGCAACAATATTTGATTCACCTAGAAAAAACTACCACTGTGACTTCCAAAAAAGTTCATTGTAGTGTGATTTTACCCATCAAGGGTAGAATAAAGATCCATTCTTGAGCAATACTTGGGAAGTAAGCCAAGGAGAGGATATTAACACTTTCATTTTGATTTTGCATTTGTAAAAAATGTATGTCAATTCATAGCATTTGAACATTCCCATATTTTACTTTGTTCATTGACACTTTGAATCTACAATTAAAGAACATTAGAAGGATCATTTTCATTTTCATTTTGTAATTATAGAAAGGTATATTGAAATTCATTTGCAAGATCATGAAATTAATTTTGCATTTTTCATTTTGATTTTGCAATTGCAAAAAGGTATGTGAGTTCCTTTACATTGATCATGAAATTGATTTTGCATTTGTAGAAAGAAACATTCACAATGTGATGCATTTGCAAATTAAACATTGACACTTTCATCTTTATTTTGCATTTGTAGAAAGGAAGGTCAGTCCATGGAAGGCCTTTGAATTTAATGCCAAATTAGTTTGTTCTATTTTGGATCAAATCATGCATCGAATTTCAAGTGCTTAGTTATGAACTGGAATCACATTTTCATCAACAAGCTTTATATGTTCAAATCATGCATCAAATTTTAGGTGCCTAGCTATCATTTGGAATTGCATTTTCATCAAAAAGTTGTGTATGTTCTTTTGATGATTTTGAAAAGGAACTTAGAACTGAAGGCAACAAAGATTTGTCGTAGATGAATGCATGGCAAATTGCATTGGTAGGGTTGGAAAGGATAGTCACCATGTTTTTGCTCGTCATGTATTTTTTTTGTCTTTACACTTGAAGTAATCCAATTGATTATTGGCAATGTGTTCTTGGACCAAGGTACGACACTCTTTAATCTCCAGTTGTGTCTAGTTGATTATGTCGATGGCTCCAACAACAACTTTGTTATTTTGGTTTGTGGCCTAAATCATTGGTGAAAATATGTTGGTTTGTTTGCATTTTACTCATGTGTTTCCAAGTGCAGTTGGAGTAGTTGGATGATGCACATGTGCAAGCATAGATACAATTGATGTTATCTAATGTTAGACATATTCATGAAAAATGGGCGCCAAACTTGAAGACTACTTAGGAAATCATTAAGGTTCATAAAATTTATCTATGGTTGTTGTGCATTGCCTTATTATTTTGGTATGTTGCTAAGAATTTGGTACGAAGTCATCACCAAGAAGTTATTGCATGAAAGAATGTGCAAAATCAACAAAGTTTTGGTCTTTTTGCATGTCACTTTTTGGTACATAATTACCATTCCCTTTCACCTTAAATCTCACACATAAACATGTGTGTTTGTTATGTGTTCTCCTTGGAATGCTTCAATTGTTTCATGGGCATGTATATTGAATGCCCAAGGTAAGTGATGATGGTTGCATTCCTTAGTAGACAATTCCTAGAAAGAAGTGTGATGACTTGTTCCCTTGTGACAATCTGAAAGTATTTTGTAATGGGAATTCCATCCATTCCATTTGTCTTTACACATTTTACCATTTCTTAGCACTTGGACTAAACCATCTTTTGAACCTCTTCCATGATCTTGATCCATTGCTATGCAGTAAACACCATACGTGCGTGAGGATTTAACAACTCCTTTTGAGTCACATGTTTGTATTTTATGATCACCATGACCTTGTTTTGATCCCATGTTTTTGACGACTTAAAGGAAATGCTTCCATTCCTCCCATTCTAGACAAACCTCTGCCTCCACTATTGCCAACAACAAGTGCTGTTAAATTGTTCCCTATAGACATTATTTTTAACAAAAAAAATTGCTACATTTTGTTCCTACTAAAAAACTTTGTTATGTATTCTATTTTGCAAGATGGATATATATCACTAGTAGAAATTAGTCGAAATGTAACCATTCCATTTACGACTACATCTGACTTGTAGTCGTTTGCGACTAGATTTGGGAATATTTGCAACTAAAAGACCAAATTTCAACTATTTTGGTCATTTTCACAGCAATGATGCAATTATTGGAAATTTCATTCCATCGGTTGGATTGATTTGACTTATTTGATCTAAAAATTGACATTTGAGTTCTAAATTACTATTTTCAAATTTCAAAATTAGTATTTCAATTCAGGAAATTTAATTATGTCTAAAAATCGACATTTTTATTTTATTTTTATTTGAACTTGAAATTTGATATTTGAATTCTAAATTACTATTTTGGAATCTTAAATTTATATTTTAATCCAGAAAATTATTGATTGAATTTTAAGGGTTTTTTCTACTAGTGTTATCCATAATTAATTACTTTTATAAATAATTTAAAATGATTATGTTTATTAATTATAAATTACACTAAATAATTATTGTTATACCACAGATTTGTATATTATGTAATTTATATTAATATATTAAAATTAATTAATTAATGTTACATTACTTTAAAATCATTGCAATTATTTCAAATAAGAATTAATGAATATGTGCATAATTATTTGCAATCTATAATTTATAACTTTAAGCCTGAATTAAAATTTGGGAAAATTATAGTGTAGTTAAAATAATCATTTTAATGATTTTAATTTCATGAGTTATTATACGATATTTTAGTTTTTATTTTAAAAATTCTGTGATTAATCATGTATGATAAATATTTTATAATAATTTTACAGTAATTACGAAAATTAATGTTATGTTTAACATATTATTTTATTTATATTTAATAATTACGAAGAGAAAAAAATTATTGGACCTATAATAAATTTTACAACAATAAATTTAATTATATAGTAAATATGTAATTAGTTGAATTTTTTAAAAAAAAATTAGTGTAAGAACTTACTTTCTAATAACAATTGTTAGTTCATTATTTATAATTTTAAAAATAAATATTTAAAATTAAAAATTATAGTCATTAAATTAATTTGACATTAATTATATTATCTATAATTTGATCAGATTTTTAAAAGTAATAATTTTTTTAATTATTTAAAGTATTTAATTATCTATGAGTTATGTATTAATAATTTGTGATTAACTAGATAGTTAGTTTGTTAAATATTAAGAAATTATTACTTATTTATGTAATTGATAATGAATATTGAATATTTGTAATGTATAGTTGATATGTTAAATATATTTAAATTTAATCATTTAATCATTATGTAATTATCAAGTGAACCATGTATGTGAATTGTTTAAAAGTAAGAAAATAAGGCATGAAAAAAGTTTTAGAGTTAGAACTTAGTTTGTGAGGAAGTTGTAATTTCAAAACTTATCCCATATTGTTTGTTCTCCATTCCTTTTTTGAACATTATATACACAAGGGGTTGTGATCATTTAATGTCATATTAAGAAATTTCTGCACATGGGATGAGCTAATCAAAAGGTTCAACCCAAACCCAAAAAAATTATGCACAATTCTAAAGTATTTACCTCATCACCTACTTAACTTAGTTTGACCTACCCACCTAGGTTGACCTATGTACTTACCTATATGAATAGGTATTTAACCTAGGAAAGTAAAACCTACCTACTTACATTTTTACTTAAGTAGGTAGGTAGGTATGTAACTTAGGTTTGTAGGCACCTACTTATGTACATACTTAGGTGCCTACCAGCTTAATATTAATATTTTTATTAAGTTAATTTTTTTAATGCGATATGGCATATTTAGATTGGGCCACGTGTCACAATATAAGATCATCCAAGCATTTGAATTGAAAATCTTAATTTTTTAAAAAATTATTATTATTATATTTTAAATAATCAAATATTGGGACATGTGACAACACATCATTTGCCCTCAATTGTGACCAAAATAGTTACATCTTAGTCGCATGTGACAATGTGTATACAATGGAATCAAAAGATGAATTTGTATTTGTTGACTTTTTATTTCATCCAATACCTTTTGTCATTGGCAACTAATTTATTGCATGCGACTTATGTTAGGCGACTAGGGAGATTTTAGTCATAAAATGTCGCTTGCCACTAAAATTTAGTCACAAAGACCAATTAGAAATACATGTTTTTCTTTTAGTGTATTGTTAATGTTCACATTTTTTCAAAATTTGTGAAGACATGTGATGGCCGCATTGCACCAATGTTATAATGGAGAAGGTGTTCAAGTTTCTTAAAAATGTGTGCTTGATGGTAATGCACTCAAGCTTTTGAAGATGGCATAGGAATAGAAGCACAAAAAGGGCCAAAAAGGGTTATAGGATGGTCGATTGGTAATTTTATTTACCTAACTTTCAGGTTGATAAGTTATAGTTGTCAATAGTGCCTAAAATTTTCATTTTTTGAAGATTTGTAACTAGCCTTATCACTAAAGTTTAACCTTATTTGCAAGTTGCCACATAGGCATGCCACATCATGCCACATGTGCTATTTATTCACGCTAAGTGTGAATGTTTAATTGAATAAAGTTTGTTAATTTATGCACTATCACTAACAATATTTATATGTGTGAATGATCCTTAAGTCATAAAATACTTATGAGAAATTTTATAGCAATGTATTGGGAGCATATGTCTTAAAATGTATTTTAGTTTGCAAAAGGCAAGCATTTCAAAAAAAAAAATTCATGCAAGAATTGGCATGCAAATGTCCACCCTCACATTTCAAGTGTGGTACGTTAGTACATGTAAAAACACTCCACATTTGGTAGTAGTACAAACTAAAGGGCACCTTATAACAAATAATTAGCCACTAAAAAAATAAATGGGCATTTTTGTTTTTGAAATGGTATTTAATTTGAATTTTTTATCACGATACCTAACACATACTTGTTTGGTGCCTACCAAATATCATGATATTTTAAAAAAATAAAAATCCTTCACAACATTTTACATTGTGCAAACACCTCAGGAACACCCAAGCAACCTTAATGAACCAACACCCATTAGTGTATCATGAAGGATGATGGTAAGTGGTTAGGAATTTTTTTTTTGTTGGGTTCCACTTCCCTAGCTAACCATGGTGGCTAGTTCAGTTGCATTTTAATTACGTACCTACAAATTAACAACCCACTAACAGGTTGTTAATAGATAGGTAATAAAAACCGATGTTGGTTAGATATGTGGAAAAGTTTAAATATGCACATGCATAATGGCAAGATATGCATGGAGTCATATCTAGAAATTGTTTTTTTAATTTATAAATGTCTCCATGCATAACTAGCAGAGGAGCCCTTCGATGATATGTATATGTGTATCCATATCTAGCAAAATCTGATTTTGAGGTATACATATCCGTAAATGAAGGATTTGGGGATTCCGGATATGAATTTTCACTATGCATATCCGGGGTTTAAGGTTTAGGGGAGAACATATATGGCATCTCATTCATTGCAAAAAATGGTGGGGAAGTTTTGCACCATTGTTGTTGAGCTTTACACTTGAGAGTTTCTACAAGTTCCTACATCAACTTATTCAGGTGGATTTTATATTTTCACTATGCATATATGGGGTTTAGGGTTTAAAGTACGGCAAATACATCGTTTCACTCATTGAATGGGGGGTAAGCTTTGCACCATTGTTGTTGAACTTTTCACTTGAGAGTTTTTGCAAGTTTCTACAAGTTTTTGTATCAATTCGTTCAAGTGGATTTTATATTCTAGGGCTTTCAACTTTCAACATCTTTGGTGTTGCTCGATAGTTTTTGCAAGTTCCTACAAGTTCTTGCATCAACTTGCTCACATGTGATTTTCAATGTTGGTGTTATTTGAGAACCTTGCATTGACTTCCTTCCGTTGTTATTGTTAAAAGAGAGTTTTTACAAGCTTTTGTGTTAACCATTGATCTAAAAGCCAATTATTGGTTCATCAAGTTCTATAAATTTTATTCTCATGAAGTGTAAGTGTTTTCATAGTTATGACATTCTTGGTGCGAGAATGTTATGGAAGCCCAAAGAAGCAAGAATTTTAAAGAATTTTAAAAAAATTTATAGATCAACCAGTGTAATTGGTAAACATTCGCGGGTAAAGAATGTTATGACAAGGTGCTAAATGAAGAATTTTAAAGAATTTTAATGTGCAAAATGAAGAATGTCATAACTATGAGTGTTTTCAACCCCTTTGTTGAGTTTTGCTTCGTGCTTCAACTATCAATTGCATCCTATAGCTCATCACCTTTGAACTTCAATTTTCCACTATATTTTGTAAGCCTTTTTGTTTTTGTTGTTTTTATCCATCTAAATATGTCATATTCATGAGGTGTGATAGTTTAGGGTTTGGTGTTTAGGTGTGTTTTTTTGTTATTTGAAACTCCTTGTTTCACTATGGCTAAAGATTGAATTTAGATGAAGCTTGAAGAATTTTAACTCTAATTTTTGTCATGTGCTCTTGAGGTAAAATGGCATTTTAGGGTTTAGTGTTCAAGTGTGTATTCTTACTATTTGGAGTTTTGCAATGGTTGAAGACAAAATTTGTGTCATTGAATGCATTAATGGAGTTGATGGAATTTTCCCTAATGTGAACACATTCCCTTTTTGATCTCATAACTTTTCAAATGTGGAAAGTGTGCATTGTCAATAATGTGATAGTGATTTAATAGTTGCCTCTAATGAGGTGTATTTTCAAGTTGTGGAACAATAAGCTTTGTTGTGGAAACCACACAACAAAACTTCTATTTGTTGGAGTTTCTTTGTTGTAAATGACAACTTGCTTGTTAATTTGTTGAATCTTCAAATGTTGAAATGCATCATCTGCCAATCTCAATGAGCTTTTGGTAACGTTCTAAACTAGTTTAATTATGTTGTTAGAAAGGGCCTCATCAAGTATCGAAAAATTAATGGCATTATTCCTATGAGAACACATGTTGATAATGTTCATCTTTGTTTACTTACTAAGTGAAAAGGCAAAGCCTAAACTTTCTGAAATAGATCAGAGTCAAGAACATGGGAAGAAAAGGGTTGGGGCACCTGATTCTGCAATCATTTTTTTTTGGGGTCAATAAACCCATACAAGAATACTGAAGAAACACAACACAAATTTATTGAGGACCTTGTGTTGTACATATGCAAAGGCTACATGCTTCTTTCAACTTATGAAAACATCTGGCTAAAAAGGTTAGTATTGCGCCAATGTCTTCACATTACATTTCCTTCATGTTCGTTTCTTGTGAAATAGATGGAGCTTCTTGCAATAGTCACAAAGACCATGGAATTATATGTTTTACCACATCTAGAATTAACATTACTATGTCTACTAACTTCGATCTTTGGATGTCTACAGGTGCCATAAATACATTTGCTTTGGTCATTAATTATTTAAATGAAGATTTCACACTTAGGCATGCTACTATTGGCTTGTTTGAAGTGGTGGTGCCATGGCTTTGTAGTTCTAATCTTTGCTAGAAAAATTTGGACTAATTCATTGGGTGATCACTTTTGTGAAAGATGAAGGCAATAAGTTGGGAACCATGGCCACAACATTATAATCAATCATTGATTATGAACTACTCAATCTCTTGTGGGTTTATGAAGGTACTTGTTTTGGACATGTGATGTTTAAATCTTGTCAATATGTGTTGAATGATGATAAGGTTTCAATGGGTTTAATTTTGGTGAGTGTGAAAGATGCTCAAATAGGTTTGCATAAAATAATTACTTGGACAAAAAAATTAGGGAAAGGATGCATGAGTGGGAAAAGGCCTGCATTGAGAATGGGATGCGGCACCAGAAGCTGAAAATAAACCAATGAAAACTAGGTTTGCAAGTAAAGTTATAATGGTTGAAAAAAATTTGAAAATCAAACAAGCCATCTTGTTATGTTATGGGAAGTAGAAGACATTAACATTACAACAAAAAGTTCCTAAGGCCCAAGTTTGGGCCATTTTGAAAGTTGTCACTAATTATTTGAATCTTGCAGTGATAGCATGTGTGATGAACCAATATAGAGCCCACTTTTTACTATTAGATGCCTTAACTACTATAATCAATTTATATTGTGGCTATGGAAGTTGAAACAGATCCCTTTGATGGGAGTGAAACATTTGACCTTTTTGATGTTAAGTTCCACACGTTGAGTAAAAACATGTAATAAAAGGTTATGAAGGTACTTAAGTTTTTTCTAGAATTTGATTCCCCTCAAGTTCACAATATGTTGGCCTTGTTGTTGGATCCTCATTTCAAATCTCTACAAGTTGTGGAAAGTTTTGTGGGGTGTGGCAATGCAATTTGCCTTGCTATTGAATTTGATGTAAAAGAGGTCATCCCTCTTTTGATGATTGTTTTTGATCAACTAAATCTTATTGTCGAAGCAATTATATCACCATGTGATGAAAAGGATTGTAACATGTTCAGTGTTGGAACTTCCATGGAAGAATCTTCACGAACACTTGTTACTATAGATCTTTCTTTATTCTGAAGGCTATATATTCCACCAACTATGCATGTGGATCCATTTGCTTGGTGGTGGACCCATGAGGGTCAGTTTCCAAATGTTATTTTTTTGGCCAAACAGATCCTTGGGATTATTTGTTTTTAGATTGAGATAGAAAAGGTGTTCAACCTTGTTGGTGTTCTGATAGCTTTGATACATTATTGTTTACAAGTGGAAAATCTTGATAGGATTATCATCATGGCAAACAAATTGGCCAAATGATTTATGCATGAATTACATGGCAAATGCAAGCTTCAAAGATTATATCAAATTTAAAGTTATTCTAGTTGAAGAAAATTATGAGTTTATTGAAGAATTTGAATATTTTGAAAAACTGTTGGTTGATAATGATTAAGTAAGTTTTTTCTTTTTCTTTTTAATTTTTTTTTTTAAATTATTTTTCATGTCCATGTTGATGTTGCAACATTTTGGGCCTTCTATTTTGTTGTTAATGAAATTGTAGTTGATGTTATAGGGTTCTAGGCTTTTTGTTTTTGTTGTTGATCAAGTTGTTGTTGATGCTACAAGGTGTTGGGCCTTTCTTTTAGTTGATGTTGCAAGGTTCTAAGCCTCTTATTTTTGTTGCTAATCAAGTTGCAGTTGATGTTGCTAGGTTCTAGGCCTTGTATCTTTGTTGTTGATTAAGTTGCAACATTAACATCAACTTCCATATTAATGTTGCTAGGTTATGGGCCTTTTTTTATCTTGTTGATCAAATCACAACATCAACATCAACTTCCATATTGATGTTGCTGGGTTCTAGGCCTTTTGTTGTTGCTAATTAAGTTAAAGCAAGTGTCTTATGTTTTGTGGGCTTTTGGGCATTTTATTTTGTTATTGATCAAATTGTAGCAACTTCTTAGGTGGGTGGGTGGTTGGGTTGTTTTTGTAGGCAACTTGTGGTGTAGTGGCAAAGTTCTTTATAGAACTAAGGTTCAATTCCCCTACAAGCTACTTGATTTCCAAGAATGAATTAGGGTTTATAATTACCAACTGTGAAATTAGGGCTTAGGATTTCCAACTATGAGATTAGCATGTGAACTTTAGTATATATAACCATTATGCATATCTACAATTTATCAAAAATTTGACAAATGCATAACCAACAATGAATGAAAAATTTCAATGGATGCATAAACACATCTACAATTTTATAAGAGAATTTTTGAAACATCCATATACTTATCTTCTATTCATTTTTAAAAGAGAATATGCCCTATGCATATCCTCTGGACTGGACTAAAATCTGGTCAACACTGATAAAAACAGCCCTTATTTAAACAAAAACACTATGTGGACTTTGAGACCGTGGGTTTAGGGTAACCACTGACCTCTGAGTAACTGTTAGATGCAGAAGGTGACTTTGCATGCTCAGTTGCTGAGCTTTGTAAAGTGCTGCCAGGATATTTCCTTTGTATTCAGCTTCCTTACCTGCGTGAAGAAACCTGTTTTCAGCAAGCCAGATCTTCTGCGGTGGAAAGTACGAGCCAGGCTGTTTTGACCAGCCGAAGGTACCCAACCAGCCTGTCACTATTTCTAAAATGTGAAAAAATCCCAGCTCTGCTTTACATAGGAAAAGGACCTGAGTACAGGCCCTTCCGTGACTTTCGAGCAGAGATCTCAAATCACAGAATGGCCTGTATTCAGGCCCTTCTCCTATACGAACAATCCAGTTAGATATAGTAGCTGATTTTGCGCGCGGAGCCGGGAGTGTCCACCGAAGGAAAGGACGAGGAGGAGGAGGAGGAGGAGCGCGGCGACAGAGATTCCGAGAAAGCGCCCTTTCAGTAGTGCGAAAAACCGGTGATGTGGTTTGAAGTTTGAAGGCGGAATCGTTGAAACCATAACTGCTGGAGGTACCTTGTAAAGTTGCTAAGTTTAGCGTCAACCAACGGCGCTCACCCTGTTTGGCACAAGTAAGAGGGATTCAGCGGAAGACCCGGTATGGCACTGCGCGCGCGCGCAGCGCACTGTTTGGCACAAGTAAAGTAGCCACTGTTCGGCACAATGAGGCCGCTAGTAGACCCGTAAGACCCGTCCCTCCTGGTCTCCCCTTGTAGAAAGGAATAAAGAAAACACCTACAATATTTCCATTCCATCCGTAGCTCTTTCGATTGCGGAAGCAAGGAAGGAAACCTCCTGGTAAACTCTCCTCTTCCTTCTTGGAAATTAAAGCAACTCTACATTATGAGACTCATGACGCAACTCAGGCTCATCCTTGGGTGATGTCAGAAAACACGCCTGCGTCACCCAAGGACCTGGCAGAATCTGCAGTTCAGGGCATTCTCTGGTCTAATGACCCCAGCAACCCCACCTTTGCTACTAGATCTATCCACCCTTTGTTGGCCCTGCATCACCAAGCCAAGGATATTGTGTTTAGATTCATTATATAGTATAGTAGCATAAGGGATTTTGGCCCCTAGGCAGTAATAGGTCTATTTTTATATGAGGATTTTTGAAAGATGATATGTTGGCTGGTGTTGAAACTTGAGATTAGTTATTATAGAGTTATAATATCTTGAAGGATTTCGGTTTCTTTTAAAAGATTTATTTAAGATTATATTTTTGCATGGTGAAATATTTGAGGTTCCATAACTCTTCTTTTGCCTTAAGATACTTTGTAATGTAAAATGGCAAGGCCATAGTTTGAGACACCCCTTGATTTTCAATGTGCCAAGTTTTGGTATCTTATTTATTATTCAGGTACTTTGTTTTAGGCTTTGTCGTAAATGGTACAGGGAAAGGTGGGCATCTGTGGATTCCACTTTTGGTTTTGCCAGTTCCAGTCATGATATGTAAACAACTATTTGGCGAACATTGTAGTAAAGTAAGTCAAATGCAGAGAACACCAATTATGCCCTGGAACCGGCCCTGGTTCAAACCGTCACCGCATGACACAATAGCACTCGCATGTTCCGTACTGCATAACTGGTTTCGGTGTCCTATGCGGAGACTTTTCTTTAACCCTTTTTCGTAGGTGGAAGAGGCAGGCAGGCAGGCAGCGACCTACATGCCAGTTCCACTGTAGGGCAGTCGGTTTGACTTGATTTGTCAATCCCGGGGAGTTGAATTGTGAATGAGCGGTGTGGTGAACCAGTTATGCTTTGGAATAGGCCTTGGTAAAACCTGTTACCATCCAATGGAATGACGGTTTGCACTACTGGGGCTCGCCGCATTCCTGGGTGAAACAAGTCTAACTGGGCCATGTAAACCGGGGTTATAGCCACAAACCGTTACGTACTACTGGGCCACGTAACGGCTTGTGGCTATAGGCAGGTTTTCATGCACTCAGAAATCGTATATTTGACCACCAGGGCTGATTCTCTCATTTTGCTTCCCATGCTGCTTTACAACCTACCTATGGACTTTTATGCTAGGGAACGTGGCGGCCTAGGATGGATTCTCTAGTACATAGAGAACAAGGGCTTGAACTAGCTACAAGTACACAAAGTTTCTTTTCCAGTTTTCGTTCTACTATTTTGCTTTCTGAGAGCCTCATTTTGAGCTTGGTTTTAGTACCCATAAAAGCCTCAATTCTACAAGATTCCTTATTTACAACAACATTAGAAATTGATATAATTGTGATGACAAGGTTGATATAAATTGAAATTTAAAACGTTTGATTTGCCACTATTGTCAAAATAATCCCACCCATTTCCACCTCTTTTTGGCTTTGGATGAACGAACTATGGGTTTTGCACAAAATAGTTTTGCAAAAAATTGCAAAAAATCATGTTGCTTTCAATAATTTTGTTTCTTTCTAATAGCATCTCCATTGCACATCAATAAAATAACCTGTAGAATAAATTAATATATTGTTTTCTAGTTCCTCCCCCACCCATAAACATGAAAAAAATGGTTTGAATAACCACTTGGGCCAATCATTATTGTTGGCCAATAAAAAACAATCAATTACTCTTCATGGTCACAATGTCTTGCACATATTTGTCAATCCGAAAAGGGTTTTACACTATTTGATAGATGATTGAATATCCAAAAATTAATACAAAAGCCATTTTATTGTTGTGCAATGAAAATGGTCCAATGGCCATTTGATTTTTGTTCATGAATCATGTTTGCAAGAATTTGAGTTTATCAAAATAATGGGAATCCAAACTCCTGTAAGACATATTCATCTTAAAATTCTACACACAAAGTCAAGGGCCACCTTAGCCTACCATAATGTCACAGACATATTTGTGATTGGCATAAAAAAGGTCCTTCCATGCTTATCAAAAATAAAGAATTATGGTTTTGTTACGTTAGGCACTATTATTGAGAATGTTGTCATTAGAGGTAACATTCATTCACATTACATGTCGTTTTGTTGTTTTTATTATTTTAGAAAAAGTTGACTAATAAATAAATTTGATTGCATTCACATCAAATAAAATAATAGCATGTCAATCTTTATTTGCTCACACATTTTGGGTATGATGGATGTTGTTTAAATTTTGTCAAAATTTTGACATTAATTATTCACAATTTAGTTGTTGAGAACTTAATTGTGTTCTCAACAATTGTTCATTGTTTTGGAAATGGTAAATTGATTGATTATCAATGAATTTTTATTTTAATTTTTAGAGATATTCCAATTGCATATAATCATAATTTTAAAAAATTCATATTTAAATCTAATGTCAATTTATGCATATGACAAATTTGAAAGCCCAAATTTACTTCATCATAAAAAATTAGCATTTACTAGGAACATCCAATATGGTATGTTAACCTTTGCATGTCCACCAAGGATACAGTCACTTTAATCACCGTTTAAACCTTAAACTTTTGTTACCATACCCCTATCATTAAAAGTTTTATCCTTTATCCTTTAAAATTCCATGTTTTAGATTCTAAATCTACATAGTCATACTTATCATAAACACCAATCATTGAAACCTTGGCCACCAATCCACAATGTAAACCTTACCCTTTTCACCAACCTTACCCTAGAGTATCATAAATTTTAAATTATTTCAACTTATCATCAACCCCATATCCTAGACCCTTTTCATTCAACACTAATGGTTGCTTCACACCTAAGGAAATGTTATCCCAATTATTATTGAATGAACATTAATAGACGCCCATTATACCCACACTTACATTATCAACTTTTTAACTAAATAATGATCATTAAATTTTGTTTCTCTCTAATCACACATTGTGATAAAGTAGAGAAATGATCAAATGCTACCTATCACTATTCATGAAAAAACAACACCATTGATAATGAACTACGTGATAAAGTAATGATGTCAAGTTTTAACATCAATTGTAAAACATAGCTATTGTTATATTGCCTTTTAAGCTTTCTTTTCTAGTTTTCATCATCACATGTAATTTTTATACATGACTTTGATTCCTTTTTAGCTTCCTTTATACAACTCCCTCTTCAACTCCTTTATCATAAACAAGGTCATATTGTTGCTCATTTCATTTGCTTGCACCTTCATATGTAATGCCTTTAGTTATAGTGTTGTGATTTGCTTTGTAGTTCTTGTTCATTATAATGCATTCATTAACTTGTAGCACTTTCATTAGCTTCTACCTTTAGTTGTAGTGTCATGATTAACTTTGTACTTTTTGTGATTAACAACACCTTCATTAATGTGTAGCATCTTCATTGTGTAATGCTTTTGACTTTGAATTTTGTTTTGTTTCTATTTTTCCTTATGTTTTGTCTATAGTTTTCTATACCATTGTGTTTTTGCTTGCAAGTTTCATTTTCATGGAATGCATTATGTTCATACATCTTTATCCTTTGTAGCAATTTTCATCATGACACCTTTGAAAATAATTTTTTTTATGCAATTATTTCAATTTGTAATTTGAATACAATGGTTGTTGATCCTTGGTCATGTGCATACGAAGTTTGCATTCGAACCACTTAATTTTGTAAGTGAATTGCAATTTTTTTCTTTGAATGATGACACAAACATTGATTGACTTATGTTTGAGAAGATGGCCAATGCATTGATTTTTCATAGTTATAAGATATCTTGTATTGTTGATTTGCTTTTGAATAAATATTTAGGTGATTGGGATAAAACAAGGTTGACAACTTGGTTTTTTCAACATCTTTCATGATGCAGTATAACAATAAAGAGTGGATTGAACATTTTTAGGTTAGTTTGTCTTTCATGAGCTAGTAATATTGAAACACATAATGGAAAAGAAGGATACAATGTATACATGCATTATTCTAACATATATCAAGGTAGTTTGTTCATTGTACAAGTTGGCACATGTGCATTTAATTATTTGTAATGCAACAAGTATTTGCTATTGGAAAGTTCACAATTTACTTGGTCTTGTGCATATTTGTACATGTGGTGAACGAAATATTTAGGAACCAAATCTAATGGGTTGAAGGAAACAATTTGTCTCATGTGATGGAAGCCTTCAAGGAATTGTCAAGGATGCCATGTATCCAAGGAACCATCGAATTTTTTTCAAATTCATATACAAAAACCAAAAATTCCATCCTTTTGCAAGAGACTACTATTCCAAATCAGAAATATACAATTACAAACATTGATCATATGAAACAATTCTTTGACATCTTTGTGGGATGCCAAGGTCTATGAATGATGCAAGGGTGTTGCAATTAGGGGTAAAGGTTATCCCTTATATCCATGGTTGATGGTGCCTCACAAATAAATCGGAATTCCACATTCTATTTTTGAAACATTGTTTAACAAGTAACTCGATTGTGTAAAAGTTTTGGAATTTTGAAGTGGACCTTCCAAGAATTGTTCATTAAGTCAATCTTGGAGATGCATTCCCTTCTTGATGCAATTTGCTACTATATGCTACATAATATGATTTGGAATGGGAAAGATTCTAACATTGATGAATTTATGATACAACTAAAGGTGGAAAATGTGCTTGTTAATGATAAACAATAAATTTATGTTGGTTAAACACCATGGATGCTAGGAGATGGTAATAACGCCACTGGATGGTAATGTCATAGGCACAAAAAACTACAAGAATAGGAATTAAACCAAGGACACAACAAGGAAAACAGATCATAAGAAATGCAAGCCTAAGTCTAATCCAAGATTAGAAACATAAAAACAAAAGGAAAGAACATGATATATCTTAGAAGATGATTCAATCAAAACTTTATTTTGATTATGTAAGAAAACAAAAGTTATGACAAGAAAGTGTACCCAAAACTTGTGTTGAACAAACTGAAGGTAATGGGAAGTCCTACCCCTATTTATACCCCATTGGGGACCTAACTTAAAGAAGCTTCCATAAAGACTTCCATGCATGCATAGTCCCTACTAACAGTGAACTAGGAGTTAATTGAGAGTCAACATTGATATAAACAATGATGTAGGCGATTATGTTGATGCAAGTGATGATGCAAGTGACATGTGATGGTGGTGTCCGTGACATCACTTCCCCTTATAGCAACAAATCTCATAAGGAGTGACCTTGGGCTTGGTCGGATACTGCATGTGAAAGTCCTTCACTTTTTCCATGACATTTGATAATTTATTGACTAGTTCCCATGTACGTTCACTAATGTCATAACCTTGCCAATGAACTAAGTATTGTAATTAACAATGTGATATCCCCAATCTAAGAATTCCTTAACTTCGTAATCTTACACACCATCAACTGCAATTGGTGGAGGTGGCTCATGTGTTTTCCCTAGAATGGTAAAAGCATGGTAGGGCTCTAACAATACAACATGAAACACGAGGTGAAGAGTGGCAATAGTTTGAAAAGTCGTTTCCAAAACTTAAATGTAAACTAAGGTCCATGATAAAAAATGATGTCTTCAAAAAATCCATGATAAACATGATCAAGGAATAACTTAGTTGTTTTTCTGTTAGTTATTGATTTGTTGTAAGGAATAAAATGAGTAGTTTTCATGAAATGATCCACCACCACCATAATGGAATCAAATGAATTAGATTGTGAAAAATCCATGGTAAAATCCATGGAGATCGAAGACCATGGTGAAGTATGGACTGGTAATGGCTGAAAAAGTCCATGAAGGCAATGACAAGGGTTTTTTGCATGAGCACAAACATCACATGAGTCCACAAATTCGTTCACAAACTTCCAAAGTTGTGGCCACCAATAGTCACGAAACATTAATTCCATGGTTTTGTTACATCCAAAATGGCCAACAACCAATGTGTTGTGTCTAGCTTGGAGAACTTGAAATCGCAAAAGGCCTTTCAGTATGTATAACAATTCGTCATGGTACAACAAACCATCATGAAACTCAAATTTGTCAAAACCACTATGAAGGTTCTTCCAATGATTTCTGACAGCAACGGTAAAAGAATCATTGAATAAATTTTCATGAATGTGTTGAAGGAAGGTCTTATCTTTAGGAATTACCAACAATATTTGAAGTTGAAGGTTTTCGGGTTTGAGAACAGTGTCACATTGTTAATCGTAAACGACATCCCTTTCCTTATGTGTGAGGTATAAACGATGGGATAATGCATCTGGTTTCCCTTGTTGTTGCCCTAGATGGTAGGTAATCATGAATAATGCTTGTCAAACTTGACATTGATTCAACACATGAGCTGTCATGAAATATTGAAATTTTGTATAATCAAAATACATAGTGATTTCATGTTGAACTCCCTCAAGTATATGACACCACTCCTCAAAGGCATCCATGATGGCCAAAAGTTCTTTGTCATGAATCTCATAGTTAATATTGATAGGAGAAAACTTACAAAAATAGAAACCAACTGGATGAAGAAGATTATCTTCTTCGAATTGTGAAAATACGAAACCTAATGCAAAGTGAGAAGCGTCTGTTTCCAAGACATAGGGTTTGGAAGGGATTTCATATTGTTGCATCCTAGGATTAGGGGCTAGAATGCCATACACAAAAAATACATCTCCCTTCTTTACTACTTATATGAATGTTTTTACTCCCATGAATAAAGGCTTGAAATGTTTGGATCCTTAGTAACCCCCAATATCTCTTTCACGCTTGAGTTTTTGCATGCATTGATTAGTTCTTGTTATGTTTTCACATGCAAAATCATGTTCAGAGTCCAACATGCTTATTGGAAAAGCTTCATATTTTGGTGTAGTTTCATTTACTAATTCAAAATGAAGACTCTTCATCTTCCAACCCATTAAAGATTATACAAAATGAGCCATGGTAACCCAATGATGATAGGGTTTGTCAAAGATAAGATGACATTGTTACTATGTGACCCATTTGTTACCATTAACGCCTTGGTCTCATGCATTACAGGTCCTAAAAAAAAGTTCTGACCATCGATCGCTTCGACCGCCATTGGTGTCGCATTTTCCAGTAATGCCAAGTTATGTTGTATCAATTCCTTGCCAATGAAACATGCATATGCCCTTGAGTCAAGAAGTGTTTGGGTTTGCATAGTCATGGATTTACCACCTTTGATTGTGATGGGCAACAAAAATGAAAGTGTTAGTTTTGAAGACAAGGTAGGATCGTTTTGAACGCATGATGCATCAAGGTTTAGTTTCACGGTCCTTATTGAAACTAAATGTGCTTATTTCCCTTCTCTTTAAGTCCTTGGGTATTGGTAGAAGTTATGGCACGTGCTGCATGTTGAACACATTATTTTAGACAAACACCAGCTATGTGGTTTAGTTTTCCACAATACAAACAGAGATTATTTACATGTTGACATTGTTTCTCCTAGTCTATGAATGGTTTGAATCGTGTCTTGTTGATTTGCATAGGGTTCTCATTGGGTGCAAACACCATATGTTTGGGTTACAACATAGGTGGCATGAATGGCTTCAATGTTGGTGATAATTCCCAACGTTTTTTTTGTCGACATTCAAAAAGTTGATTATTGTAACGCACAGCTTGCATGATTGCTTGACTCAAGGTTGTGGGATTAGGCATGGTCAACAAAAGGTCCTTCACATCTCCATAGAGTCCAAACTAAAATTGGTTCATGAACACAACTTCATCCCATGAAATGTCACATGCTAATTGCTTAAATTCGGAAACATACTCAAAAGTTGGGCATGATCCTTGGCAAAGAGCTCGCAACTTGCTTGTTGATGTACATTTTTTGTCTAAATCACCAAAAGAAACACCAATTTTTTCAAGAAATGCTTCAAAGTTGTTTAGAAAAGAAGATTGATGTTCCAAAAGAGGTGCAAACCATGCTAAAGTTGTGCCTAATAATAAGGTGCCAATGAGTCCAACTTAGGTCCAATCATTTAAATAACGGTGTTGATGAAGTTGGATGATGAGATGTATTTGGTTGACGAAACCTTGAAATTTTGAATGTGTGTTATCAAACTTCTCTAGTAAGCTGATTTGTGGTTCTTTCGATATGTTTCCAAGCATTACCGATGTTTGGTTTCCTTGTTAATGTGCAATGGATTCACAAGGAGACTGATTTTCCTATTACATATGCCTAAGGACAACAAGAACCTCTTCCATGGACGAAATTATTTCTTCTCTTGAAATGGACATGGCCAAAGAAATATGTAAATCAAAAACTTCAACAAGAGGTGGGTGGTTCACAATCTCAACAACATGTTCAAAAAGTGGGTAATCCACAACCTTTTTAAAAAAATTACGTTTGAAATAGAGCAATAGTCCACACTCAACTTCCACAAAAAAAACCAAAAAAACAAATATAATGACGACAAGAATAAATGTAAATTTGATGGGAGTCTCTTTAAACTGTCGTGGGCACGAAAAACTACAAGAACAAGAACTAAACCAAGGACATAACAAGGAAAATAAATCACAAGAAACGCAAGTTTAAGTTTAATCTAAAATTGGAAACATAAAGACACAAAACAATAACATGATATATGTTAGAAGATGATTCAAACAAAACTTTATTTTGATAATGTAAGAAAACAAAGGTTATGACAAGAAAATGTACTCAAAACTAATGTTGAACAGATTGAAGGTAATGGGATGTCCTACCTTTATTTAGACCCAATTGGGGACCTAGCTTAAGGAAGCTTCCATAGAGACTTTCTTGTGTGCATAAACCAAGGAAGCTTTTTAAGAAACTTCCCTACCAATAGTGAATTAAGAGTTACCTAAGAGTTAATAATGATGCAAACGATGATGTAGGCGACTATGTTAATGTAAATGATGATGCAGGTGACTATGTTGGTGCAAGTGATGATGCAAGCAACGAGTGATGGTGGTGTCTATGATAGGTAGTTATCATTAGATGGCAAAAAAATTTTAGGGAAAATTTAAAATGAAAATGTTTTCTGATAGTAGTACCGTTAATATAATGAATTATTTTCATGGGACACAATAATGAAAAATTAATTTTAGAAGGAATTAAAATAAAAATAATATTAATTATTTAAAATAATATCTTAGTCTAGTTCATTTAGAAGGGCATCCTAATAACTATTTAATTATTAATCATAAATATCTTACTTACCATCTTCTATTTACTAAGGGATGAAACCATCTAAGTTAATTAATCCAAATGGATAAAGGATGGATGGATTTCTTTTAATTAGGATGTGTGGAAGGGATTAGGATAAGGAAATTTATGAGGATAAGGAAATTGAAGGATAAGGACTCAACCTTTGTGTGCTGAACATCCTTTTTAAATTCCTTATTTAATTTTTGGGAAGAATTAATGATTTCATTAAAAAGAATTAGAAGATTAGATCATTAGACCATTAGCTTTAGGAAAATGCTTGTGTGTCACATTCTTGTGTGAAAAGGGAGAAAAACAATGCAAACTTATCCTTGGGTGGTACCACTAGAAACATCACACCCCAAATTTTCTCTAACCCATCCAACTTTAGGACAACATAGGATTCACATAAAGAAAGCTTTTCATTCCAAATTATTTATCAAAAGGTTACCCAAGTCATGTATAACTCAAAATTCTAATTAAATTTACAAAAAAATATGTTTTGATGTGGAAAATGAATGCATAAGGAAAAAGTTTTAGGAATGTCACACAAATTTATCAAGAACACAAAAGGAATCTATGTTTTGGAATTTTTCTTGGATGTTAAGTTTTGAAAATATTTCAAATGCCAACATATTTGATGTTTGTAATAGATAATTGATTAAATCAATTTTGATTTAGTTATGAATTTTTAAAATCAAGGTCGTGAAGCCCCAAAGGGCCATTGATGTCAAGAACACAAATGATAATTATTTTCACCTTTTGTTGTTTTAATGACTAGTTTGGATAATTTCCTTGTGCATGTATTAAACAAACAAATATATATATCTAATGTGTAAGTGTAAAAACACTTAAAAGAAAAAAAAGTCAAGAATTCAGTCAGGAATGTGTCAAGAATTGTTAAGGAATCAAAATGTTAATGCATATTATACATTTTTGGGTGTTCATTCTTTTCATGAGTGTGTGCATAGGTGGGGAACACATAGCCCACCTAGTCCAATCAAATAAACTAATGTATAAATAGATTACATTTTATTTTTAAAATTGGGTTCAACTTTTATGTGATTTTAGTAAGGTGGTTCCTAGTGGTACCACCCAAGGAAAAGTTTGCCAGACATGAGAAAAAGTTGTATTTATCCTTATGTAATGGAGAATCGTTGAAGGTTGTATGCATTTTAGTGTTTCTTCTTAATGTGTGTTTTACTTGGAGTGTGATAAAGGAAGGGAAAATAATTAATGTCAAATTTATATAGAGCTTTATTACTCTTTTTTTTTAATTTATTTTTCTATAAAGTTAGAATATTATACTATTTTTCTAATTTTGGAGTAGAAAATGCATTCTACCACAAGATGATAGTTACCACTTAAAGGCAATAATAAAGAGGTAGACATGAGATTTGAAGTTTGAACGGAAGGTAACATTGTTGCAAATGGTAGGCAATAACCACAAAGGGTCTACATGTGTTGTAGATGATAGGTAGGAACTATAAAAGGTTTACATGTGATGTAAATAGTAGGTAGCAGTTATCAAAGGTTTGTAAATGACGATATGTGTAGGACAATAAATGTTACATGATGGTAGTTGTTGTAGGATAGTAGTTATAGGAGGGTATGCAGACAATAAACAAGTAAAGTACTTTCATGTGTTTTCATTTTTTTTCTTATTCCTTTTTTTATTCAACAATATTTTCCCTTGATGGTAATTAGGTTGCTGAATTTGATGGTTAAACAATGTTAAAAGCTAAAGATGGGGGAAGGAGAATCAATGATGAAAAAAATATGATGTGAAGAAGCAAATGAACATGATGTTGAACTTGCATTACAATGAAAGGAGATATATGGGGTCAACTAGTATGTTGAGAATTCAAGCTCAACTAGTTAAGTTTCATTAGTTACTGGAGTAGGAAAGTAACTAGGTTACTTTCACAAGGTTGAATAACTTTCTTTACTTATTTTAGTTTGGTTATTTGTGGTTTGGTCTTGTAGTTAAATACCTTGGTGTTGATGGTTTGTTTCTTTTTTTCTTCATTACACAAGTTTGTGTATTTCTT
>Ga0116227_10004108_pt1 | contig 31789 bp, 22 predicted proteins | sample S1TSphgellanicum_FD_89693 | JGI IMG/M metagenome (GOLD analysis project Ga0116227, IMG submission 89693) | Host-associated microbial communities from peat moss isolated from Minnesota, USA - S1T2_Fb - Sphagnum magellanicum MG | ecosystem: Host-associated > Plants > Peat moss > Unclassified... | reverse complement strand
CTGGAATGGTTTCCAGGGGGGGGTGGGTGCATTTTTGGTTTGCGTTGTGAAAAAAGAGAACGGGAGGGGGGGAAAAAGAGCAAGGGAAAAAAAAAAAAAAAAAAAAAGGAAAAAAAAAAAGAGGAAAAAAAAAAAAAACAAAAAGAAAGGTTCTAACTTGTGTCCTTGTGTTCGTGGGATTCGACAGTGCTCGGTTGTTGCTTTGATCAAGAAACACTGGACGGAAGTGTGTTGCGGTGAAGGGAAAAAAAATAGGGTTTAGGGGGGTGGGGGAGAGAGAGAGAGAGAGGGAGAGAAAGGCGTGAGAGAGAGGATGGGGTCTAAGTCGCTTATCTACAGCTTTGTAGCCAGAGGCACAGTGGTGCTTGCAGACTATACACCCTTCTCTGGCAACTTCAGCACAATTGCAGAGCAGTGTCTGCAGAAGCTGCCTGCAAACAACAACAACAACAGAAACAACAAATTCACTTACACTTGTGATCGGCATACGTTCAACTACCTTGTGGAAGATGAGTTCAGTATGTCCCACTTTCTCCCTCCCCAATAATACTTGCTCCTTTGACTTTTTTTTCTCATGTCTTTGTGTCTGAGTGAAGAAGACTGCTGCTGCTGTTGCTGCTGCTGTTGAGTTCATCTCTGGATGTTGATATCCAATACTCGGTTTTGGGAGAATATCAAGCTTTCCATCCCATAAGTCTTTTTCAATTTAAAAAGGATTTTTTTTCAGTTGCAGGAAATGGAGAATCAGAGAGAAAAAGTTGTTGCATCATGTCTGCCACTGTTATCTTTCTAGCTCCAAAAAAGTTGTGACATGAAGAAATAAATCATGCATTGGTACATCTGCTGGAAGAATAAAATGGGGGTGGTGGCATGCAGCCTACCTCATTGTTGCTGATGAAGAAGTCGGGAGGCAAATTCCCTTTGCATTCTTGGATCGTGTCAAGGATGACTTCAAGAGACGCTACCAAGGAGGAAAGGCAGACTCGACTGTTGCACATGGTCTTGACCGTGAATTCGGGTGCGGAGGGAGAAGAAAAATTAACCACATCTGCCTGTTGATTTGAAAATAGTAGTTAGTAGTCGGAGATGGAAGAACAAGTTCAATTGTGCATTCTGTGGTATTCCCTATTCCCCTCATCTTGTTCTATGTGGTTTATGAAAGATGGTTTGGGTGTGCCCTGGGGAGCTCATGCAGTCCAAGGTTGAAGGAGCATATGGATTATTGTGCTGAGCATCCTGAGGAGATGGACAAGATTGCAAAGATTAAATCTCAAGTTGCAGAGGTCAAAGGTGTGATGATGGAGAACATTGAGCAGGTTTGTTGATCTTACCTTGTGTGCAAAGGATATGCAGGGTTGCTTGATAATAAGTAGGTGATAGCAACCATGTTTCTGCATATGTAAAGAACTGGGAGTTTTTTCCCAGTGTATATTTAGGGTGATTATGTGGCAGAAGATTGCAGAGTACCTTCCAAATCATGGAAGGTATTCCATACATTGTTCAACAGGCTGGTGAGTGCCTTCTGTGATTCGGAAGGTACTTCTTTCTATTCTGTCTTTTTGAGTTAGTTTCTCTCTTCTTCTTTTTTTTTCTTTCCTCTTGAAGACTGTACAACTGATGATATTTTAAGACATCACAATGTTGACACACATGAAAAGTGATGGAGCTTTCAGTGCTAGAGGGAAAAAAAAATGAAAACCAATAGGGGTTACCAAGGAAGCCTAAAAGACAGCAGAAAGCAAAAGATAAGAAATGAAAAAATTCCATCTATTTACACAGGGGATGGGTCTAAAGATAGACCCTTTTAGACCCTTCACCTAATACTTCAAGGTGGCCATGGATGAGTACAAGGAGAACCTGATGGTTGTGTTAAGTCTTCTTTTGTGATCTATTGCCATCTGGTTCAGAATCTTGTCTTCAACTTGTGGTTGGTGAAGCCTCACTTTTGGTGCTCTGTCTCTTATGCAGGTACTTGATCGGGGAGGGAAGATTGAGGTTTTAGTTGAGAAGACTGATACGCTCCGGGATCAGGTTTGCTGGCCCTTTCACAATTCTTCTTTTCTCCCCAGTTCACTCTCACAAGCACTAGAGGTGCATTTGGTATGAACTTGTTATGTCTAAAAGTGTAACAAGGAAGGCGTAAGTAACAACCCAAAACAGCCCCAACCATACGTCTGCAAAACTTGTTAAATAGTTGTTGGAACTCATTACAATTCTGCTCTAATGTTGTGTAAGCTTCTTTTGATCAGGGACACTCTTAGGTCTATGAAAATGGAATAGAAACATCAAAAGGGGTGTTGTACTGTTCCATAGAATTTGCACTATACACATGAATTCAATGAGACTGCACATACTATAGTCTGTGAATCCACACAGAGTTGTCCCTTTATCTGGAATGATGAGGATTCTTTAGACTTTACTTTTACAGTGCTAATTTTTTATGTGATGTATACTAGGCAGCAGAACAATTCCTCTTGTCTCCTTTCTTGACTCTAAGAGGCTCCTTCTCCAAAACAGTAAAGTTCTTAAGAATGCCAGGTTGAATCTAGGCAATTGATGTGGGTATGAGCTGGCTGCTGTTTATGAAACTATTCATGAGATTGATTTTTGGCAGTAACTGAGGTTTGTGGGGTACCTGGGGGTGGGGGCATTTCTTTCAGGCTAATGTTTACCAACGGCAAGGCAATCAGCTTCGGCGTAAGATGTGGTTACAGAACATGAAAGTGAAGCTGATTGTCCTGGCCATCATCATCGCCATTGCACTCATAATCTGGCTTTCCATTTGTCGAGGTTTTGTCTGCCACTGAAATCAATGGTCTTGAGCTCCAACAATTCAATTCTTGCTCCCATACAATCTCAATTGATGACAGCCTATGCAGCACTGTACAGTTTGATCTTTGTTCCAGTGATTTCCATCTTCCTATACCCTTCTCTTTTTTTTCCAATCACCCAAGGGAAGGGAATATTTATTCATTGTATACATATCAGAACTGTTTCTGTAGGAGGAAATAACAGCAATTATTCCTTGCTGATCAAGCTGTACTTGATCAGGTTTTTGTAGGAGTAATACTAAAATGGTATTCAGGATGTGGATTATAGGAGTAACCCACACTATAGTCTATCTATTGATTTCTTCTCAGGATTACGGTTGTTTGAAAGCACAAATGGGGGTTCTAATCTTGGCATGGTGAGGTGTTAAGGGGGGTTTCAACTTTGGGTGTAAGCTCTCATCCTGATCTTAGCATCAGCATCCCATATACACCATGCTCAATTTCCAGTTTAAACTTCAATTCACAGCTCCATCCTACTCCTTGAAATTTTTCTGCAAAATGTTGGTCTTCCTGGGGATTGAGTTCTACTGGATTTGTGTTACACAGGCAAAGAATCTAATTCAGTACAAGATCTTGGTATATAAACAGAGTCTACATGGGGGGAAGATGATGTGAAGAAACTGAGATTTTCAGTGATTCAATTCAGGTCATGTGGACATGACAGGCATCTCCTTCCGGTTTCCTCCCTACTCACCTTGGGTCCCTTCAAAGTCAGTATATAATCACTTGTTCAGATATGGCCTTGCATATCTTGGAAGGCGCTGTTAATTATGTGAGAGCATACAAAGTTTTGCAGTAAACAAAAGGACCAACTTAACTATGCTTCTATTTGCAAGTCAGAGACCTGGGCTATAATTTCAACCTCAAAAGAGATTGCAATCTTACCTTGGGCTTGTTATCAGGTATTCACAAAGTAGATTAAGTTCTGTTTTGAAGGTGATTGTAACTAACCAGAGCTTCCAGGAAGTGGGAGTCGATTACAGGGAAGAACTCGTCTGGTTTGGGCAGAATTTTCTGACCTCTCATGAAATCACCAAGGCTTGTCATGGTAAAACCCTCCAGCATGTGGACTCCTGCTGTTATCAAAAGGAAATACAGAAATTTAGAGAGCAGCAAAGGAGCATGCAGAACAAACCTCCAAGCTTCTATTTTCTTTCATCTTCATTGACTCATTAAGCTACTATACTCTATAATGAATCTAAACACAATGTCCTTGCCTTGATAGGCAAAGCCGATAAAATGATATATATTTTTCATATGCTATGAAATAATTAATTAATTTTTATTAAAATTAATAATATTCCAAATATCTTTTGAACTAATTTTTGCAATTCAATTCTAAACACCCTGTTTATATTTATATGATTATAAATTATACTTTTTTTCACAAGGTGCACACTATCTTTTTTTCACAACATTTGGAAAAAAAATCCCCCAGAGATAAAAACAAGAGTCAAAAAGCAAAAGATGGTTGCACTCAAGTGCCAAAAGACTTTGAGCATCAACACAAAAATAAAGAATCCCCAGCAACAGAAGCAAACCTAGGATGATTGCACTCAAATCTTGCTTGGAAGTGAGGCATGCAATTGAATTTGGATCACAGCAACCATCTTCACCTTCTTCCAGAAACCCAGACAATTGAGCTCGGACTGTCCCTTGTTTGAAGGCATGATCATCAGACAATCCTCTGTTAGTTGGGCAAGTGCAGTGAGACTTGCAAGAAGCATGTGGAGATCCTTGTTGATCAAGGTGTCAAGTTTCAACAGGAAGAATCCCATGGCCATTGCTGGGGGACCAGCCTGTGAAGCTTTTTTTTGCAGTGGTGAATGGGGCCGAGGGGAGTGAGCAGCAGCAGGTGCCTTGATTGAGCCAGGGGTGCCCTCCCTTTTGGTCTCATCACAAACCCAACATCAGTAGTATCATAGAATCCATTCCCTCAGTGTGCAATGCAAAAATGTGCAGACAAGACTGGAAAAAGAATTTCACAAAAAAAGAAAATTGTTCTCTAAGAATTTCACGCTGCACAATGAGACAAGACTGCACACCTGGTGGTACACACTACACACTCTTTGGGTGTATTCTGCAATCTGACATTTGAGTAGCATATGAGGAAAGCCAGTTCATAACACAAAGATGATTTCTTTACAGTCTAGGGATGGGAATTCCACAAACCATGAAAACCATGGGAATTTACAAGTCTTTTGTGCTGAATCCTGAGGCTTCAGATGTGTCAGATACTTTTTTAGGGTGTTGATTGTTTTGCAAGTTGAAACTGTTGCACAGTATCTCTTCAAAGGAATCAAATCAGAGAAGCAAATATATTCTGGAAACCTGGTTTTTGGGTACATGGGAAGTAGTTACTTCTCTCTCTCTCTCTCTCTCTCTCTCTCTTCTTCGGCTTGATTTGTTTTGTGTATTGGGCGAGGGAGATTCAGCAGCGACCAAGCACAGCTATACCGTCGTGGCCACCGGTTTCCTTCGTTGATCATAGTATATTCTCGGTCGATTTTTGCTTCGCCCATCAACATTTTACAAGAAAAAAGGTGTGGATTTCTTCAGCAATTTTTTTTTTGTTTTGAGAGAGAGAGAGAGATGGTGGGTTGTGGGTGTTTGTGTTTTTGGATGGTTTGAATCTTGTGGCTGTGTCCTTGTTCTTTGAAGTGCTGTGATCGCACAACTCCTCAGCCTGGGATCTGGCAGATCTGGGGCAATATGCAGGTTCATTTGTCAGCATGCATGCATGTGCAGGCTGTTGCCTCTGAGACACTACTACTACCCCAGTAAACGACACCAAAGAAAATCTGACCTAATCCTGTGACATTGCTGCTGCTGGAGGAGAACCTGATTTGTGTAAAGAAAAGCTCAAGAGAAATTGGAAGACAGTAAGTAAGTTTGCCCAAGAGAAATGCTTTTACTTATTTTTCCATTGTCAGTACCCTAATTGCACTCTCTGAATTGTCTGCAGTATTGATTAGAGGAACACAAAGTGGCTGATGATGCCTTTGAGTTTTCTCTGCAATTGAGATCATAGATATGAATGCATCTCAGGGCTTGCAGAGATGGTCTTTGGATTGACTTCAGTTTCTTTGTAAGACTCAGCAATTGCTCATTGGCATTGACAGCAGGAACATGGGTATTTAGGCAGGTGAATAGGCCACCATTTCTGCACAAAGATCAAACCTACCAGTTCTTGTTTCAGCTGGGTTGGGGGTGAGGAGGCACTCTTCCTGCTCATAGGGATGGTTCTACTTGGTAGCTGTGGGGCAAAGTTGAGACTGGATGGGGATGGCTGACTGATTGCTGGACTGAGTAAAGTTCCCAGTACCCATTTGAGGATCTTGAATCAACAGCCTGAGTCACAGACCTGGGAGGGAGAGAGTATGTGGGAAGCAGTGGCGTTGACAGTTGCAGCAGCAGCAGGAAATAACATTGGGAAAGTTCTACAGAAACAAGGCACCAAGGGGCTGCCCCAGCTCTCCTTGGACTTGAAGGTCAGGAGCCTCCATTGCCAAAGCAATACCTCTTTCTCTCATTTCTCCCTTTCTGTCTTTTGCAGCCTCCCTTTCATTGTGGTAATGGTGTGGTTGGATTGAACAGGCGCTGTCAATGTGATCTCTTTGTAGACAGAAAACTGAGGACAACTGCACACTGCTCTTGCTGCTAACATTGTAGGATCAAGCTGTGTGTAGGTGATCAAAAGGTATGGCACAAGCCGGACCTGGGTGACAGGGGTAGCAGTGGATGTTGCAGGGGCAGTTCTCATGCTCAAGGCTGTTTCTCAGGCTCCTGTAAGAAGTGTCACATCTTCTGTTTCTTCCCTAGTTTCTCCTTTTGCAGTTCATATTTGAATAACACTTTGCCAATGGGTTGTTGGCAGTCTGTGTCTCTGTGCATCACTTTGTCTTAATCAATTCTGATCTAGAGAGTCTTTTTCCCCTATAAATCCCACTTTTGAAACCATGTCACTTGAAAATATGTGAAAACACTTCATCCAGAATACTGAATACCCTAGTGGTTACACAGAGATTGTTGTTCCTTTTTGACCTAGCCTCATGTTGTGGCACAGGTATCTATAGTGCAGCCAGTGTCAGGATGTGGCCTGGCAGTGTTGGCCGTATTTTCACACTTCTATTTGCATGAAGCAATGCATGGTCTTGATTGGGTGGGTGTTGCGATGGCAGCTATGGGAACTGTTGGTAATGATATAATCATTGTCCAAGCTTTCACTGTAGTTGATGTGTTTGAATCTTTCAGCACCAGTGTTGTGGATCCTTCACTCATTAACACACCAGAATTGCTCTCCCAGGTGGTTTGTTGGCCATCTTTTGCTAGCAGTATGACTCATCTTGCTGTATTGATGATGATCATACAGCTGTTGGAGCAACAGGGGAGGGGCAGAAGAAGGGTCATATTTCAGTAATTCGACTGCTGCTCTTCTTTTCATGGCTCGCTCTTTTCTTTGTATGGAACTTCCCCTGGTCAGCCATTTTGCTACTGAAACTTGGCTCCAAGTTTCTTGCTTTAAGTCTGGTTCACCTAATGCAGACATAATATTACCCATGGTGATGTGTTGCCTTGGATTGGAAGTTTGTGATTGCTGGCAGACGCTTTAGTACATATGCATTTTGTAAAATGGGTGCCATGGCTTTTCTTCTAGAGGCCTGATTTGTGCACTGGAACATGACACTTTAAGCATCAGAGCCCAATGTTGAGTTTGGCTTTGACATCCAGACATGCGTCCCTTTCAAATTCACTGACATTGACAGTAAGACTATCACAAAATTCAGAGCTTTTTAGGTGAATATTGTACCTGGTAGCATTTGGAGATGAGTCTAACGGTGAGGCTGATGTCAGTTTGTCCAATCTAGTATTTTTTTCTGCTAGTCTGTGCTCACACATTACCTGAACATGGACTGTATGGATAAAGGGAGATGTTGTTGGGATGATTGTAGGGTGTTCTCAACTGGTGGGCTCGATCTGGAAAGCGAAGGCATCAGAAATATGAACCACTAGAGTCACAGTTGGTTTTCTCTGTACTTTTCATCCTTGCCTTTCTACAATTCTGTTTTTTGTGGTCTTGTTTTCTCTTTTCTTTAGGTTTGCTATTAGCAGATCTTTGCAATCTCATAGATGTATACATGCTAATAATACATGAGACGATTCGGTAATGTGCAGAGGGATGTGGATGTGATCGAGGAGATTGCATCAGGCATGGAAGCGGGTGCTTGCTTTGGGTTCGTCCTTCTGTATTCATATTGATGCATCATGACATAGATGAACTTTTATTTACTCTGGTCTTGATCAATCTCACTATCTGTTCATGACTTTCCTTGTGCCTAAAGAGCTGACAAGGTGAGACTCACACTGGTCAATCAATGTGAGACAATTTATGAGTACTGGTGATCAGATGGCCTATATGCAGGCAGGTCTACGTAGGACCATGCAAACATTGTGTAGATGGCGGGGTCATCAATTTCTTCCTCAGTCTGTTTTGTCCTCTTTATATGTCATTTTTACATGTTCTAAATTTTGGAGTTAATCAAACCGTGCATTAACTCCATATTTCCATTTCAAAGATCAAGCTATAGTCAATTAGGGAATATTGTCAATATCTGAGCAACAATGGATCTGGGATTCATCAGAGGTTTTTTGTTTGGCATGGGGAGTGAGTTTGCAGCTTGTCAGCAACTGTGTGCAAAATGGGGTTCATAATGGCAGAGAGTGGAATGTCCTCGTGGTTTGTGCCTGCTGGCATTGCTGCTGGCATTTGCTGCAGTGCTAGTGGATTCTTTTGTCAGGTAAGGAACATTGATCACGTACTAAGTATAGTCCCTTTTCCTTCCTGATCCTGTTGATTCAATCCTGTTGATTTGATAGTTTGACTTCCAAGCCACACATTTATATGTATTGTCAACAGTTTTTCCATCTTTTTTGTTGTGGCAGGGGTCCTGACATGTGGACATCTTTTTGAGGTTATTTTGTGAATTGAGAGGGATGTATGTGTGATGGGGCAGACAAGAGGTCTGAAGGATGGAAGGGCTGTAGTGGTCTCCACATGTGCTGCTGTGGCCTCAATTGTCATAGGTGTTTTAATGGGCCTGTTTGCACTTGGAGAATCACTACCTGGCTCATCCTTTGGGCGTTACTTGCTCTTGCTGGCATGGTACATTCCTCAAAAAAGCCCACCAACCCATTGTCCTGTTTGTCACTCTTGTCTTTTTCCACAAATTTCTATCTCTCAGTTCACATCCTCACTTTGGAATGCACTGCAATTCTGACAATTTGTAAAAGAGACACCAGCTGAGCCTGGCTTTTCTCTACCAATTCTTTTTTCTTTGGAACGTCCATGTCATTTGTGTCTGATGTTTCTGTTATTTTATATATGTGTGTGGTGTGTTTGTAGGACACTTATTGTGGTGGGGATTATAGTCCTGTTGACATCAGAAAAGCTAGGCCCAATGTTACCACGATCTCTCAGAAGAATTCTGAAACCAAAATCAAGCGTGCAACAGAAGGGTTCCACAAGATCTGGTGCTGGTTCAGTTTCTCGTCGAGATGTGACTGGAAGCACTTTAGTACATGTTACAACAGGCACTGCAAATGGACAGCTGAAGACACCTCCTTCAAAGTACAGACCATCAGATTGAAGATGTAATCTACCCTTAGTGACATGAAGGATAAACCAACTCTCTCGCAGATCACCCAGATGATTGAATAGAGTGGGTATTGGGTTTTGCTTAATTTGACATGAAAAGTAGTTGGTGTTCTTTACTTGCTCGGAGCCATGCTTATTCCCGCAGTTTGTCCAAGATCTTCACATATGTTGTGTAATTTGTACACAGGCACCAACAATGACTCGAATTGATTGAATTGTGTTGGTCAGCAAGAACACAAAGACTTCACATGAAAAGCTTGTTTGATGTAACACCCAGTTATGAAGTTCCTCATTAGGATCTGGATGTGTTCCTGGTGGTGATATGAAGCTTTCAATGGTTTGAACCAGGTGAGTTCTTGAGATCATCCCTTCACTTCACCTGTGGACTAATTCCAGTTTCTGACACAAATCATCACATATCTGATCACTATTTCGAGCTTTGTTGACCTGCGCCTTTTATATCGAATGCTAAAAGGATACTTGTCGAGTGTATGTTTGCGAGTGTCAAGTGCATCTTTCTTTTCTTTTTGTTCAATTTTGCACCTTGTGACTTATTTAAAATTTTATGTTTCAAATTCAATGATTTTTTAGAAACCAAAAAAAAAATTGCCAAAAAGTTTCAAACTTTTACCAAAAGATCTGAAACAATAAATGGCTAGATTTCAATACATGGTTCAAGGGGGTTAGGTAGCCATATATATAAGGATGTTTAAATTTTGTTTAAATTTGGCTAAATTGGCTTATGATGAACACCAATGACCACCAAGTTAACAATGTTTTTTTATAAATTAAATTAAATTAAAATCAAACTTTTTAGGTGGGAAAGGGACAAGAAAAAACCAGTTTCGGCGGTTCTTTGAGTTAGAAAGGACCCCTGGTCCCGGTTCTTTAAAACTTCCTAGGATCGAAGAGGCATTGATGGTCCTGGTTATTTCAAAGCCCTCAAACAACCAGTGGTTCTCTATCCGGTTCTTTGACCTGTTTGTGCATGTTTTCAAACCGTGGTTATATTCCAAACCCTGTTCTTTGGACCTGTCATGCAATTTTTTCAAACCACGGTTATATACCAAAACCGGTTCTTTGGGCTTTTTACACAATTAAAAAACACGGTTATGTACCAAAACCGGTTCTTTGGGCTTTTTACACAATTAAAAAAACACGGTTATGTACCAAAACCGGTTTCTTTGGACTTTTGATACAATTCTTCGAAACCACGGGTATAAACCAAAACCGGTTGCTTTGGACTTTTGTAAAAATCTTCAAAGCCACGGTTATAAACCAAAACCCGGTTCTTTGGACCTTTTACACAATGTTTAAAGCCACGGTTATAAACCAAAACCCGGTTCTTTTCACTTTTTAAACAATGTTTAAAGCCACGGTTATAAACCAAAACCCGGTTCTTTTCACTTTTTACACAATGTTTAAAGCCACGGTTATAAACCAAAACCCGGTTCTTTGGACTTTTTATACAATTCTTAAAACCACGGCCGAATACCAAAACCCGGTTCTCTGGACCTTCTGTATGTTAAAACCCACGATTATATTCCAAAACCGGTTCTTCGACTTTTAGAACCGGAGGGTAAATTAGTGCAGTACCTGATTTGATATCCGGAGGGTATATCTCCCGGCTTTTCTTCTTCTTCTTGCCGCTCACGAAAGAAACAAACTTTTAGCACCAATCTGGATGACCACTTCTCTTGTTGGACTGCCCAAAAAAAGCCACGGAATCCAGTCTGCTAATAATAATAATACTAAGAGCAGCTTGCAAAATTTCCACCTTTTTTTCCAAAAATCATGATGAAAGATTGGATGGTTGTGTTTTGCAAAGGGTTTACTAGAATCGGAGAAGCATTTCTCCTACAAAACAACACCTGCAAGAGACTCAAGTTTTTCTCCACCAGTTTTTGGTTTTGGTGGTTGAATTCCAAGCTCGTAGCAGCAGCCATTTCAGAGACTTTGCGGTTGTCTTCGTTATATTAGGGTTTTGAGCCTTCATCTTACCTGGCTGCCATACCCAGCTGCTGCTTGCTTTTTTTGTGTTTCTATGGTTTTGGGTTTTGTTTTTTTTGCTTTGTTATGGTAGAGATGGGTGTAGCGATTTGACTCTCAATGACGACGTCGAAGCTATGCCCTTCGCTCTTGTCACCATGGGAGGGAGAAGATCCTGCCTTTCGACGCACAGGTCGACTCCCCAATCTGGTTTGTGTCTTGTCTTGATCTTTCTTTTTCATGGGGTTTTTTTTCTATAAATTTTAATTAAGGCTCTTCGCATTCTGAAGCTCCTCAAAATGGTTCCTTGCATTTGAATGTTGAACAACCAAAAAAAATCAAGCTCAGGAATTTCAGCAGCACTTCATTCAAGTTTGTGGAATTTCTGGCAAATCTGCCTTCTTACAGTTGGTATCTCACAAAATCAATCTGTGAAAAAAAGAATCCATTGCTTGCTTCTCCACAAAAAAATTCAAAAATCTGGGATTTTATGGAAGTTTGTTTTCAATGTGGTGGTAGTTCTCATCATTTGATTCATTGTGTGTTGGCTTCTTCACCAGTGCTTTGAGCAAAAAAAAATTTGTGCAATTTAAAAAATGGATTTTTTTCTCATTAGTGTTGCTGTCAAAATCTTTTGTCTCTCTTGGGTTCAGAAGAAAGACACCCCCTTTTTGGAGCAGTCAAAACTCAAGTCAGTCAGTCAGTCAGTCTGGGTGGTGTCATAATTGCTATTGAATTTTTCAAGACAAGATTTTTGTGGGCGGGGGATGGGATTTTTCCAGAGATATGGAGACCAAGTGAGAGCAGTGTGGGTGACACGGTATGATTTCCATACAGATTCAGATGTGATGCGCATCATGCATCAATCTGCTCAAGCAGGCTTTAATACTGTCTTCTTCCAGGTTTTAATACATAATTTCCCAGAATATCTATCCGATAGCAGATTTTTCACCTCAATTTACCTGCATTGCTGTTGTTGTTGTTGCAATGTTTATGATACAAGGGTGTTCATCCTTCTTTGATCTTATCTGAAAAGTTGGGAGTTTCACCAACACCAGTATACCTATGTTCTCTCTCTCTCTTGTTGTTGTGGTGGTATAAGGTGCGAGGAAATGCGAGCACATATTTTTCATCAAAGATTGAGCCATGGTCTGAATGCTATGATTGGAAGTCCCCAGGCTTTGACCCATTGCGCCTTGCTATTAAAGAAGCACACTCCCACAACATGGCCCTGCATGCTTGGATCAATGGTGAGTTGCTCTCACTTTTTGTCATCTTCGTCTGGTTTCAGAGCTGCTCACATTTATTTATTTTGGTTACACTAACTCCTCTATTGTCAAATGCTGTCCACTATTGTTTGATAGATTCCTCTGCTGCTGGTATTATTTCTGTATTTATTGTTTGCTTCAGTGTTTACACATCAATGTATATGCTCTTTCTTGATGGAACTGTATTTTCCTACTTTTTGGTTTAAAACGAGAGCCTCGGTGGGGTCTTATCAGTGATGCCAATGTGGAGAGGGATGTCACCGCCTTCTAACCCTGACCACATGTATGTGCGCCATCCACAGTGGAGTTGGTTTGATGCCCATGGTACCCGTCAGGTTCTCTCTCTGTTTCCGTTTTCTTTTCTGGTCCCTGTTGAGGTTTTTGTGGGTTTTGATTTCTGGAGGTTACCTGTTTCACTCTCTTTTTTTGGGGGCACTCTCCCAAACATGCACACACATATATATCCATCTGAAGATGCATCTCTACCACTCATTTGTATGGTGGAAGTGTTGGTGCAGCCTCTGAATACAGGATTCTATGTAAGCGTGAACCCATGTTTACCTGAGGTGAGGAAACACATAACAGGTATTTGTCAAGAAATTGTTGCAGATTATGAGGTTGACGGTCTGCATTTGGATTACATTCGGTTTCCAAATGAGCACCCTGTTCTGCATGGCCACCAGTACCCTCGTGACCAGGTAGTGTTATGATTTTACTCCTTCCCACAATGCATAGACAAATACTACACTACCTGGTAGAGAATGTGGAACCTGCTGCAAATTTGATGCACTCACTGCCACAATAATAAAAATAAAGATTGTGCAAGTCAGTCATGTGTGTGTGTGTGTGTGTGTGTGAGCTGGTCACAGAAGACACTGGAGCTCTTCAAGGAAGCTACAGGATTGGGTCCTGAAGACAAGCCTTCTGTTTGGGATCAGTGGCGATGTGATTGCGTAACAGCACTTCTGCGTGATATTCGTCGCACTGCAAAGTCATTACGTCCACAATTAGTGCTCAGTGCTGCTGTTGCTGTTGATCGTAAGGAAGCCCTTAGCAGATTCCAAGTAACAATTCTTCTACATTCAGAGTTGTTTCCCATGCACAAGTGATTTTTTTTGAATGGGAAGTCGAAGGTATAGATAATTCAAGTCTGAAGTCTTTCATGAACACAAAGAAGCTTGCATTGATCCTTTGTTTATCCAACTCTCTGTACTAGTAGTTGCTCATCAGTTGGGACAAATGGCAAGGAGGATCCAGGATGTGGAGCAATGGGTGAAAGAGCGGCTTTTGGATGCAGTGGTCCCTATGAATTACACCATCTGTCATAAGACATTCCGCTTACGTGTTGAGCGTGATTGGGCGATTGAAGTTGATAGAAGCAGCAGTGGTCTTTGCACCAAGAAACTTCCCCTCAGGCACATTCTTTGGCCTTTTATTAATCCAAAACTGTAATCAGTTTTCTCAACAGTGGTGTAAAAATCACAAAAAATAAATATCCTAAACCAGTTGAATCAGTATGATCTTTTTGCAGAAGAAAGTGATAGGGCAGCAGAGATTCTCTTCTGAAATGCTCAGCATATATGTCTCTGGAACAGGAAAAGACCAAAATACCCAAAAGGGAATAGAATGGCTCCAGAACAGTTTGTGAAGGAGGCAATAGTGGAGGACTGGGCACCCTTGCCTGCGCCAGCGGTCATCATGGGAACAAGTGTGGAATCTGGCGATTGTCACCTTCATCAGAAGCAGCTTGCACTGGCCTTGCAACGCTTTGGTCATTTCTCTGTCTTCTGTTACTCCTCCTTATTCAGTCCTGTAAGTTTACCAAGACTGCTCTCCTTCTTTTTTCACTCTTGTAACTCCTTGATTGCACATGTTCAATGTCCATTCTGAATCATATTACTGTTCGAATTTCTTGTTAGCTTAATGCTGGGTTTGGGTATGTCACTGCACACATCCTCCTCCCCTTAAGTTTTTGACGAAATTTAACAAGCAGTTGATCATGATACATACATACATGTGATGACACATTATGGGTTTCTCTTTTGTAATCTAGACTAGCAGGGCTGTAAAAGGCAACAACAGTAACAACAACAACAGACAAACAAGCCTTCTTTCATTCCTGAAGGTTCTCTCTGATGCTTCAAAATTGTTCACATCCTTGGATCATAGTACCAATTCTACTAGGAACTTGCAACAACAGCATCCTTTTAGGGCATTCGATCTTTGGGCACACCCAGAAGAAGCTCTTCAATTTGATGATCGAGTTGACTTCCGTGCACCCTTAGCACTACCGCCAGTGGCAAAGGTGCTGGATCTTCAACCATATCCAGATCATCATGACATCCAAAAGTTTGGTAGAAGAAGAAAGAAGCCAGGTGGCAGGTATGTAATCAGCATCACGGGTGAAACTGTCAAGCTGAATCGTCGCACCTTCCGCAAAAGTTTAGCAGCAAAACTGGAGAAGAAAGAGTGCTTTCTAGATACAGCTGTTAAGGAAAGGGGAAAGCTTAATATTATACGTGCACAAGCTCAACAACAACAACAATGCACTTCAGTTGCTTCTTCTTTTTCTTCTCCTTCTTCAACAACAAGGCAGCCTGCAAAACTAGGACCATATGTGGCCATGGACAATTGGGAAGCTGTCAAAATGCTGGAAGCAACATCTAGTGAGAAAAAGAAAATGGCAGAGCCACTGACAGATTGCAAACATGGAGGTGATCTGCAACCATCTGAAAATGAATCCTACTCAAGCAAGTCAGCAGTTTTCTTTGTACCTAGTAATAAGAAACCAAAGGTGATTAGGTTGACATCATGCCGATGAGTGATCACTGGCACCCATTTCATAATTTGAGTTTGTTTAGAGTGAAATCTTGGTTCCTTCAAAGGTTGTCAATCAAAAGATGAGCTGCTTCCTATTGAGATGTATATCGATGGTGAAGACTCAAATCTCATAGAATTTATGCAAAGGTTTATTGGGCTACAAGATTGAATCTCATCCTGGAAGATCCCTAGAGGTTTGCATCAGCTTCCATGCCACACTACCAGCAATGGTTGCTATGGTTTATTGTTGTGGCAAAAGGGGAAGGTGGCATTGAGTTTGTGGTAAGTTTTTTGAGCTTCTTTTGATGAGGTTTGTTTGCGAAGTTCTCTACACTTTCTTTTCTAGTCATTTGTTTATGAAGGTTATTATGTTTATTCATACAATGATTGTTTGAAAATTGCTTTCAACCATTTGTGTTAATCTTGTGCTATTATGTTATAGCTATTGCCTTCTTTGTTGCTCTTGTTGAGACAAAGTGGGAGGCCATATTCAGACTCTACTAGGTGCATAAATTTGTTTGTCGTTCAAAGCCCCTTTCTACTTGTGGATGTGTTTCTGTCAAATGTAGGCCCCTCATGACAACCGAAGGAAAATTACAAGCCTGGGATGACTTCATAAATTCTAAAAGTAGGTTTGAGTTTGTATTTTACTTTGAAGTGAATTCTAACCGTCTCCGAGAAGAGGATCCTAAGAATACCATAAGTGTATGTGGAGGCAACCAATAGACAAAACAATAGATATGTATTGTTGGTGAACTACCTAGTAGTATTATAGTTGCAACGTATTTACCTATAAGTTGTTCAACACATGAGTTCAACACATATATTTAGCTATAAGTTGAATGCTTACCTAAGGTGTTGAACATGATTTTTCTAACTACAATGATTTCGACCTTCACATTTGTTCAGCATGATTCACTGGAACTACTTGTAGATAATTTTTTGAGCTTCTTTGATGAGGTTTCTTTGCTATATAGTAATATATATATATATATAGTGATTTTTTTTCAAGTTGTATAATTGATCATTTGCAATATTGTATGATTCATGTTGTTAAACAATTATGGTATTGAAAATTGAATGGCTATGTTGACTACTTAATTATTTTATTTCTACTATCATTTTTGCCAATTTAAGAAGACAACATCAACAAAGGACATTTTTAAAAGAAAAGAAAATCAAATTTTGTCAAATTTAAAATATATATCATTAATGTTTTACAATAAATTATAGTAGGTAGCCATAATATTGAACGATTTGAACAAGCTAACTCCACAACTGGTCTATAACCAAGTCTGGCTAAATCTTCTTATGGATGATTACCATTTTAGCAAAATTACAAAAGTAAATTAAAAATTTTGTACTTAATCATATTGGGGAAATAAAAACTTGCAATTTTTCAAAAAACGGATATATTTTACATGATGGAAATAGCATTGCTAAAGATTTAATGATAGTATTCTTGAAATTCACATTGAATTCACAAAGATTGTAAGTCAATTTAAACAAAAATAAATTGTAATTTTATTTATAACATGAATTTTTTAAATATTTAATATTTAATAATGTTAAATTATAATAATATTTTTGAACACATTATTGAATACGCTTTTAAATTGTGTTTTCATTTGTAGCATTTGAAGATTTTTTTTTTTTTTCCAAATTGAAGTTTGAATTTCCTCAACAATTCCATGCCAAACAAAATAAACTTAATTTTTTCCTTTTCTGTTAATATGGTTTTGAAGTGGTTTGGTGGTTAAAATCATGGTGTGCTTCCACAAAATTTTGGGTTCAAACCTTGAAAAATGTGTCAATGTATCATATAAATGCAATATATGAACATGTACATCATGGCTAATGATGTCAAAACTCTTTTTTGACAAAATCAAGAAAAAAAGAATTAATTTTTTTTTTTCACAGCATGTAATTTTATCACAGCATGTCATGAGAAAAATATGAATTATGATTCCATGATTCGAAAAAAAAAATGAAAAAAATCATATGATGATGTGGCGTTTTATTCCATGTCATATTAATTTAGGACCTCATATATCCATGTCATAATTATAAAACTAAAAATTATTTAGTGCAAAATTATCCAAAACAGCCTAAAAACAATTTCATTAAAAATGTTCTAATCAACTAATCTTATTTCACATCTTTTCAATTATTAATATGTGCACATGAGTTAAGCCATTCACATTTAATATGTTAAAATCATTACTCATAAATTGCATCTTGCACTTATTAGAATATATTGAAACATATGTAGCTCAATGCTTTGCAATTATATTTGAATGGTTACTGAGTTTTTTCACATTTCTTGAACTATCAATATCTTCACATTAGGTGAATCATTCACTTTGAACTTATTGAAAACATTATTCAAATATTACATTTATTAATATATATTGAAACATACATAACAACTTAATGTCTTACATTTGTATTTGAACAAGTTAGTGAGTTTTTTCATGTTTTTTGAATTATCAACATTTGCACATGAATTGAATCATTTACTTTGAATGTGTTGAATCCATTATTCATAAATTACATTTTGCATCCACCACAATTTTTTTAAATGAATGTATAAAACTAAACAAGTCTCATATTTATATTTGAATGCATTAATGATTAGGTCAAATGTTCATGCATGCAAAGTCTATGATACATATAGACCTCTAAATTATTATTTTTTCATATGTTAAATTCTTGTACATTTATATAAATTAAAATGAATGTTTTCCCTTGTTTGCTTTAGGCATCATGTGGACAAGTTTATTATTGTGAATGTTCATGATGCAACACCAAAGACCCCCATGAATAATCCCTAATTTTTTTCCATTTTTTGTTTTGGTGTATGAAAAAAAATCCATATTTGAAAAAATGATTTTTTTATTTTCTTAAAATATATTATTATTTTAATAATAATAATAATAATAATAATAATAATAATAATAATAAATTACCAATTTTTCCTACTTATTATTTTTATTTAAACATGGTATATTAATTTTTAAGGTTGTTTTGTTACAAGTTTATGTTTAAATATTTAGAGGTGAATTTTAAGTTTTCATTTTAAAAATAAAATAAATGCATGAATTTTAAATCATGATAGTAATAAGTACATCACTGAATTTTTTCATCTTTTATTTTCTTAAATTTCTGGTGTTCTTTAATATCATCCACAAGAAAATTTAACCATGTTTTGGTTATAAACCATGTATATGGAGGTATAAATTTGTTAAAATGCTTTTATATTTTGTTTATAAGTCCTAGAACTCATTGTAGAATTATATCATTAAAAATAAATAAATGGATTTTTTTGTTCACTTAATTAAAAAAATCTTTGTTGATGTTGATGGCCTTTTTTATATTTACCAAATGGTGGAATTCACCACCAATTTTTATTCATTATGAATAACCTTTTTTTTCTTTTAAAATTTTTGTCTCAAAAATTTGGCAATTCTTTTGTTATTTATAGTTTCCCTTGAATTTTCATCATTTTTTCCATTTTTTCCCAACAAGAATTGCCAAGTTAGGAAAATTCAAAACTGAAAAAAAATGCTTGGTTGGGGAGGGGGGTTTAATTCAACTATTTAATGCCAAAATTGTCACTAAATTATGTTTTTTTATTTCTACAAAAAAAATGAAATGAAATTATATTTTTACATCATATATTGGTGATTTTTTTCAAGTTGTATAATTAATCATTTTTATTAATTTATGATTCATGTTGCTTAACAAATATAGTATTAAAAATTAAATGGCTATATTGATTACTTTATTTATTTATTTTTGTGGCCAATTTTTGCCAATTTAAAGGTTCAAAAAAATCAACAAAGGATTTTTTTGGTGGAAAAAAATCAAATTATGTCAAATTAAAACTATATATTGTCAATTTCTTACAACAAATTATAGTAGGTAACCATAATATTGAAATATTTAAACAAGTTTCCAACTTCACAACTTGTCTATAACCAAACGTGGTTAAATCTTCTTATGGATGATTACCATTTCAACAACATTACAAAAATAATATATATTTTTGTATCTAATCATATTTGGGAAAATAAAATTTTATAATCTTTCAAAAAATGGACATATTTTAATAATGGAAATAATGTTGTTTAAGACTTAATGAATGCATTCTTAAATTCGCATTGAATTCATAGACATTGTAGGTCAATTTATATATATATATATATATATTCATGACATTCTTTTTTTATTTAATTTTTTATTAAATATTTATAAATAATAATTTTAATACATTATTAAATAAACTTCAAGATCATGTTCTCATTTGTAGCATTTTGAATACATTTTGAAAATGAAAATATACATTAAAGTTTGAATTTCCTAAACAATTTTATGTCAAACATAATAAATTCAAACTTTTTTTTCTTTGTTAATAAAGTCTTAAAGTGGTTTAATGATTATGACCCTGGTGTGCCTCCATGAAGTCTTAGGTTCAAAACTTGATGAATGCATGCATTAATGTATTTTGTATAAATGCAATGTACGAACATGTACATCATGATGAATGATGTCAAAATTTGTTTTTTTTTAAATTGAAAAAAATTCAGGGCATGTAATTTTGTCCTAGTGTGCCATGAAAAACTAAAATTCATGACTCCATAATCCAAAACAAAACAGAAAAAAAAATGAAAGATTGTATGATGACGTGACATTTTATTCCACATCATGTCAATTTGGGACCTCATATATCCATGTCATAATTTTTAAATTAAAAATGATTTAGTGCAACATGTGACTATCCAAAATGATTAAAAAATATTTCACTAAAAATGTCCTTATCAATTAATTCTTTTTTACCAAAACCATTTAAGTTGCATATTAATCAATTTCCTCCCATTTCACTAAAAACCTAATGAACTTGGGTAGTGGAAAAAGACAAGATTTTTTCTTATATACACAATGTTTTATTATGTAGCTTCAAGTTTGAACTAAACTTTTTTTAATACCACTTCGGATCAAAATTTGCAATTCATTAATGGTTTTGAAAATTGATTTTTAACCTTCTTTAGATTTTTTTTTCACCTCCTCATTCTACTTTGTACTTTACTACCTTATACCAGCCAAGAAAGAAAAATCCACACCCTCACAACCTTATCATCAATTTGGCATTACCTTCCCCCACCAACTTGCCATCCTCACCCAATTTGCCACTTCCCTCCCCCCACAACTTTGCTATCAAATCTAATTTGCCATTGCCCTCCCTTGCATTTATACTATATTTTTATTTGGGCGTGACTATTCACCTAGAAAAGAAAAATCAAATGACAACAATAGTGCCTTCATGTAGCTTGTCAATTCATGAAGATGTTATCATATGATAAACATGTTTGATTATAGTCACATGTTTGTTCATCTATTCGTTTCATGAAATCTATGACATTACTCTCCTAGATCCAAACCCTTGGCCTACCTATCAATAGTTATTTTTATCAAATCCTAAGCCATTCAATTTCTTACACAAAAAGAAATTACAGATTACATTGTTGATCATGAGTCTCCATGTTAAATAGAAAAATGGATAGATCAAAATTGTGACTTTTATCAAATGGTCTTATGAAAATGACATAATTTATTTAATAAATATAACACCTTAATCAATATAACAATTAAGAAAATCATAATTAAAATTTGACAAAAAAAAACTTAAAACAACTTAGTTCACTACCAAATTACTAGAATCATAATAAAGAGTTTTTAAAGAAGATTTTGACAAAAATTCGTTCTTAGCAAAATAACACAAACTACACATATTTTTGCAAGCTCGACTAAGAACCTTGAGTTTGCATTAAGAACTTAAACTTCTATTAAAATCTATGTATTAGATTCCTTGAAAAATATCAAATCAAATTTGTTCTACAACATTTAAGAGACAAAATGCATTTACGCACCATATATAGCTTGTGACATGATCATGCAAAAGGTTTGGGCTGATCTTGGGTCCCAGAAACATGTCCAACTACTGACATTTTCCTTGAAATGGGTGAAGTAGGTGATTCAAACTTCAAAAAAATGGCTACATAATTCTATGATGTCACAACTTTTGACAATCGATTTTCAAAATGTACATGGCAAATTTGTCAATAAAACAACAAAATTGATCGTAAGATTAGTAGAAATTAGTGAAGTATGCACAAAGACTACATCTTTTAAGGGATATCATTTGGAGCAATACTTGTTTTAATTGATTCCAATGGGCCTTTGAACAATTTCGAGGTCAAGAACTTTCAATTAGCTTCTTCAAATGCCATTGCTTATTTTTCATCACTATGGCAACCTAGTCTTTGACATACTTTTACGCCAAAGGGTGATCCAAATAATCAAATTGTGCTTCCAATTCTACTATGATGGCCTCCATCTGATCAGCTGGTTGTCGACATATGTCATCAATTGTAAGGTTAAGCTTTAAGGCATATCCTCGAAAGGCTAATAGCACACATGCTCATGCAAGCACCACAAGGTTTCCCATTTGCATTGCAATGCACTAGTTAGTGAATAGGCTGATAATTTAAAAAAATAAAAGTAAGAAAAAAACATTGAATGAATTGGGATGAATGATATAGGGGAAAACACATGGTGGACCATGGACGTTAGCTTGGTGCTAAATAAAATAATTCATTATGATTACGTATTATAATTCCATATACAAATGTTGAATAATCACTAATAGACATTAAATTGATCCGCACATGGTGTCTAGTTAGCACATTAATATAAGTGAGTTTTTCACTTTACAATTATTGATTAGCACATATTTTTTTGCAGACATCAAGGACAAGTTTTTAAGATTTAGTTATTGTTTTTTCAATTCACATTGTTATAACCAACAATGTGAGTTGTGATTATTAATATTTAACTTCTTCATAATCATGACATAATGTTTAATTCTACAATATAAAACGACATAGAATAGACACTAATAATATCATGGACATTAACAAAATATACATTGATAATTTATTATGAACATGTAGCGTTAAACCAACCATCACCAACGTTAATCTTGATGCAAGGACAACCTAATGCAATTTAATTCATAAATCAAAACCCATTATCTTCTCCACTTTGGACTTTAAAAATGTAATAATAATAAGATTCGAATTCACAAGACACATTACAACCAATGACAAATCGAACTTTGATGTTGAAAAAAATTAAAAAGATGCAAACTTCACTTAACAAAACAATTTGGTTGAAAGTTATAAGAAATAATTGGACAACATAAAATTTTGAATGTAAATTAAAACCAATTGTATTCAATTTTTAAAATCAATGAATTTTGCATTAGCAACTCATTAGTCGTTTCTATTGATGAAGGGGACTATTGTTTCTTTTCCCTTTGCAAAATATGTTCAAATCACACATGGTAAGTCATTAATGCATTATAGTGAAAGCACATGTTTTCTTAAATTAATTATAGTCCCTTGTGCCTTTGACATGTGCTTTGCACAAAAACTTGTCACATTCAACTATGAGTGTCCAAGTCATTGAAAAAATAAATAAATAAATGAGAGTGTGTTTTTTCAACAAATTTATTATAAACCCAATAAGTCTTTAATGCCTCTAATTAATTGTGACAAACAATGGGAAGTATGTTGGCACAATGGATTTTTCACCTAATGCCATTTCAAACTTGCTTGTTCTCATTTCATGAAAAATGCTAATGGATTTTTAGGGGAGTGAAAGGCAATAAAAGATAATGGAGGGGCCATTTTGTATTGTTTTGTATTTGGCATTTTCATTTTAAAAACTTATACGTCATAATTGGAGGATAAAAAATTGAAAATTGAAAATTGTTGATGAGAAATTTGAAGTTAAATTTGAAATATGAACTATTTTTGAGAATTTTAAATTGATATTGGGGAATTGAGTTTGATTTTGGGAAACTTGAAGTTGATATTTGGGAAGTATTTGAAACTTGAATCATGGGATTCTTCTTAGCTATGGTTGTATTATGGATGAGTTTTTTGGGATCTGATTTTTAAAAACTCTCACACAATATTTGAAAACTTGAACTTACATTTTGAAAAAATGAACTTGCATAAGTTGATATTGGATTTTGAAAAGTTGTATTTTGTATTTAATTATTTGAACTTGTAGTTGGACTTGAATTTTAAAGTTTAACAAATTTAATAAATAGATTGTGAAATTTAAGTCATTTACAATAATCAAGATAATATAATTTTGTTAAATTTGCAAAGATGATTTACAATATTCATGTTATTAAAATATCAATAGAAAAACATTTTTAAAAACTTAAATGATATAGTAAACAAGTAATAAATAAATGTTAAAAATTTGACTCATGATCTACTACTAAATTTTTTGAATTGAAAAAAATAACTAACAATATAATTGTAATGATAATAAAATATTCATATAATGAAAATCATTTACATATAAATTGTAAAAGAAATATTCAATATTAAAGTGGAGAGGTGTTCAGTAACAATTAAATATTGGAGTTATATATTAATAGTAAATTGTGTTAATATTGTAGTTTTTTATTGAAGAATTAATATATTAATTTAAAAATAAAAATAATTCATAATATTAAATTTTTTTATTAAGAACTATGTGTTGGAAACCTTTGCAACATTATATGGTATTTTTCGAAATCATATAAAAAGTCCTTCAAAATTACTATTATGGATAAATTTTAATAATCTACAAATTGTAGTTAATAGAAGAATAGAAAACTCACACTTTTATAAAGAGTTTTTTTATGCTTAGCAAAAATTGAACATCAATTGAATGGGAACTTGTTAAAAGACAAATAAGTAGTAATCATTTTCATATTATCACAAGGATTTGATGTCCCATTTAGCTAACTACATGTTGAATCAAACATCATTTGCAAATTGTTTAGATCTAAAATGTAGGAGTACTTGTGCAAAGCCACTCAAGCAAGTGCCTCGGTCCTTATGAATTAAGGACTAATAAATTTTGTGAAGCTGCAAAACGTGTTGAAGACGTTGAGAACTTTTGGGATTGTTTTGGGGTTAGGAAATGTTTTCTTATCCAATTTGCAAAAGCATCTCAAAGAGAAAGTAAGGCCCCCTACCTCCTTCATTTGCTTTGCAAATAAGTGCAGGTTGTTGCAATGCCATCTCCATTGTTAACATATTGATCACAATATGGCCTTTTTCAAATCCTCCAAAAGTGGATTTATGATGTAAACCTGCCAAATTTTAGTACAATACAAAGAACAAAAGTAAATGAGAAGCTGGAAAATGGAAAGACACAATAAAAACAATACAAGAAGGATATGAGCAGTAGGAAAATTGAAGGACATAAATAAAGCATTACAACAAGGAAATGAGAAGTGGGAAAATGGAAAGACTCAAATAAAAACATTACAAGAAGGAAATGAGAAGCAGGAAAATTGAAGAACACAAATAAAGCATTACAAGAAGGAAATGAGAAGTGGGAAAATGGAAAGACACAATAAAAACTTTACAAGAAGGACATGAGAAGCAGGAAAATTGAAGGACACAACATTACAACAACGAAATGAGAAGTGGGAAAATGGAAGGACACAAAAACGAATTACAACAAGGAAATGAGAGGCAGGAAAATGGAAGGCCGCCATAAACATTACAAACAAGGAAATGAGAAGCAGGAAGATGGAAGGACACAAGTGCTATCAATACTCTTCCACAAAAGCCCTAGTTTTGCAACCAAAGCCCAGTAACAGAATCAAGAACCTATCCCATATACATGAAAAGGAAGAAGTGCACATGCGATGTGTGTCATAAGCAGCCAGATTTCACAGGAATCTCTTGTGCCATCCTTCCATGATTTTCTGCAAACAACCAAATTCTGGCCTCCAACAAGGCTCGTACAACAGTCTCTAAAATGATTCACTGCGAAAAAAACCAAATTTCACCTGCAACAAGGCTAGCAGGAGACAAAAACTCCTGCTTCCAGGATGTTGGTGGTATAGCCATAAGAAGAAGACTATCTTTCAACTCTGAGAAAAACTCCCAGTTAAAGGACTGAGGAACAAGGGAGAATAAACACACAGAAGGGAAGAACTGGAAAAAAACAGGGCAATAAAACTAGCAGTATGATTAACAGTGTCAATCTCCAGAAACTTTAGTTTGATTACTCAACTTGCACCCTAGATCCCCAAGCCTCTTATTCAGACATCCCTCTTATCAGAATTTTGCCAAGAAGGTGGACTTCATCATATTGGAGTCCTTGAACAGTTGTTCATCAGTAACACTGTCACATTTATTCCTGGAACATCTAACATGCCAGGACACCGAATGAGCCATAGATCCACCAATCAGACAAACATAAGAAGACCAATACACATAGATGCCATGGCTTAAAACTAAATACAAAGTGGTAAAAAAAAGTCATACATTTAGATCCACCCTACTCTGGGCACTGCCACACAAAAACTCTGAGTGACCTCAGAAACCAAATGATATATCCTTGGTCATGTCTTTGGATTTAGCAGACTCAATAATACTAAGGGCTTGGAAAAACAATTTCCACGACTAAAAATGGTCCTGTAGCCAAACCCCTGTGGCAGATGTAATGAAAATGCCTCTAGTCAGCATCCAGAGGCACACAGGTAAGGATAACCAAGAGCATACTGAGCACAGTTGAACTTGCAAAATTAGCTGGCTCAATAAAAACAGGGCCCAGTCAAGGAAAGACACCTGCAAAAATGGCAACTCTTGGTTCAAACAGACAACATCAATGCCTCACAGTCTGGCCTTGAGTCACTGATGTAACCCCCTGTCCATATGTACCAATGCAGCTGCTCCTCATTACTGTGCACCCAGCCTTTTATTTAGCTGCTCCCTGGTGGTCTTGTCCAAATTGTTCAAGGATATCACCAGAAAGATTACAAACAAAGAAAAAGGGAATGTTACCAGAGTACTGACAAACCATGAAAGCACCTTTAAGATGAAGACAAAACTTTCGCACTGTCCTTGTCCACAGACTTAAATCTTGCCCTAACAGTACAAAAGCACACAATCCAGTAGATGAGACTCCAGGATATTCAGAGCCACATGTGTCAGGTGGGGGCAATGCTTCAGGTTTAGTGCCCCCAGGAATGGACAGGATTGCTCAATGAGAGACAGGCAGTGATCTGTCAGAAAATTGCAGCCTGACAGAGTCAATGTTTGTAGAAAGGGCCCACGGGCTTCTACCAGTGTACGAACACCATCATCAGTGATAGCTGTCTGAGAAGCATCAAGCTCTTCAAGAGCCTTGCATTCAATTGCCACCATCTTTAGGCTAGGGTCACCCACGTTGCAGCAGCCATCAAGCACCAGTCTTGTGAGGTGCTTGGCACAATATTTTGCAACTGCGCAGATAGAAACATTTGAGACCTTGATACACCCACTGAGGTTCAAGCTCTCCAGTTTCCTTCCACTCCCTTGAAGGATCATCATCACAGCTTCATCAGTCACATCAACCAGCCCACTGAGATTTAAATGCTCCAGTGATGGACAGCAGTGGCCCATGACTGCAAGATAGCCATTCCCCAGTCCTTTGCAATACAAGATCTGGAGCGACTTCAATGCAAGGGGGTTCAACTGGAATTCAGTTGGAAGGAGGCCCTGATCCTGGACCCCATTGCATTCAGAAAGTCTCAGTGTCTGCAAATTCCCCTGGCAAAGAATCAACGCTGCTAGCAAACCTTTGTGTGTGATGGCGTTGCACCTCTGCAGCTGGAGACGGACTAAGCAGGGACAGCACTGCATAAATGCTTTAAGCCCCTCATCTGTCAACTTTGGGCACTGGGACAAGACACAAAGGTTCAAGTATCTGCAGACTTTTCCCACTTCTTCCAATGACCGGTCTGTTATGCCCAAACAGGCAAAAATTGAGAGGGATTTCAGCAGCTGCAAGCCTGCACCTTTGAAGAGACTAATGATACCTGCCTCTGTGCAGCCTTGAAGATTTGCAAGCTTCATCCTTTCTAAAGCCTTGCAATGCTCTCCCAAGAGGGTGAGGCCTTCATCAGACACATTGAGTCTCTCTAGCTTCAGCATCTTAATCTTCTTGCAACCTGCCCCAATTGCAGCAATTCCATTACTACCCACCAATCCACAGTTACTAACAGCAACAGACAGCAGCACAGAACTCCATTTCCCAACTGCTATTAAGCCCTCATCTCCTACACTTCTACAGGAATCCAAGCTGATGGTGGATAGCAGTGGGCACCCCTTTGCTATTGCCTTGATGCCTGCATTGCCCACCTTTGGACATTTCAAAAGATCCAGATTTTCAAGCAAGTGGCACCCATTTCCAATGGCTTGCAATCCTTCATCCCCAACTTTCAGACAATCCCACAAAGACAGACATCGAAGTGCAGCACAGCAGTTCCCAATTGCCAACAAACCCCCATTACCCACACCATTGCCACCATTTAGTGCTGCTCCCCCTTTGATTGTCAGCTTTCCAAGCCCACCATAGGCAAGGGTCCCCAGTGCCACAAATGCTAACCGTACATCTGAGGCTTTTCTCCCTTCAAGCGACTGAGACAGCTCCCTCATTGTTGCCCATTCTGGCTGCCTTTCAACCCTTGGCTTGTCTTCCCCTGGATAGTCCTTTCCACTCACCATTGGCACTAACCCCTGCTGCACTTCAGGCAAGTGGTGCAATCCTTTCTGCAGCGCAGTTGAATAATTGTGTGCCTTCTTGGGGTCTGATGATATACCCACCAACCTCACACATTCACTGTGCTGCTGAAGACTGCCCTCACTCTTGACTGCACTGGTTTTAAAATCTTGCTGATGCATGTGGCTCTGCAACATAAGCCAACGTGTGCAAACAAAGGCACAAGCGCAGCGATCCTGGAGCTTAGGTAAGTATCGGAATATTTCCTGCAGACATTCATCTGGCAGGAAATTAATGAGATCAAGCATGGGTAGCTTAGAAGCAGCTGTTGGACGTGGCCTTTGATGTCTGCTATGGGCACATTTTTTCTTAGGCTCAGCAATGGACTCCACAAATGCAGCAACAGCAGGACGAAATCGTGCTGTGCAGTGAAAAGGTTCTCGTGAGTCAAAACCAAGCCCTTCTTCACCAGTCCACTCTGCCCTTTGCGGAGAGTCTTCAATTCTGTGGGCATCTTTTAGGACTCGCCCATTCAAATCCCCATACAAACAACACTCTTCCACCTTCTCATGACCAGTTCCAAACCTTTCAAAGACCTCACCTACACCTTGTGCCACAGACTCTGCAGCTCCCACATAAGCACCTATGACGTCCCTTTGCCTCTGCATGCAATCAGCCAAACCACCAAGTTGACACATTTGGATGGTGGTCTTCACAAGCACCCTGCAAGCCACAAAGCCCATTTCAATCAACTAATTCTCCAGCTCTTTCTCACACAAACTAAACAGGGTAAACCACATTCATGTGCTTCAAGAAATACTATCTCCCACTGGAAACCATTGCTTCAAAACATAACTTGTTTTTTGAAAAAAGGAGTGCATTTGAGTTGGGTCACTTAGAAAGGCTCAAGATGAACAGAGCAGAGATTAAAACTGCATTCAGGAGTATCAGTTACATCCAGACTATACTTAGGGTTTCATGGGACATTGAGTTCTGATCAGCCATTTGGTTGTTCCTGGCAAAACACCACTGCGTCAGCTCATTCCCAGAGATGAATCCCAGAATGTCCAGCAACGGATGCTTGAGAATCTCAAACTTGGAGCACCAAGATCAGAGCTGTAGGTGTTGTGCTGCTTAGGTACCTACGAGCTCATCAGGGTCCTTTTGTTGCTTTTGCATTGACCAAAGTACCACCGACAGAAAGCCAATGACTGCAGAAAACCTGTTACTTGCCTGACCTCTACATCTTATTGTGCTATTGTCTTTCCCCCTTAGTACTCAAAGAGCGAGCAAGTGAAGCTCAACAACTGACGCACACATTCTTTCTGTGCATTCCACTTAGCACTGAATAAAATCCTCTAAACACTTGTAGCAAAGTCCCTCAAGAAAAATGAAGACAATATGCCGGAAAGGGAGGGGAAAAAAAAACGGTCACTCTTTCAGCAAGACAAGGAATCTCAACATCCTACAACATCAATCCTTCCCACCATGTGACATCGGATCACCATGAAAACAGTCAACACTAAACTTCATGGGACATCGAGTTCTGGCAAAAGAACGAAATCCAGCCAGATGTTCATTCCACCTGCTGCTTATGGTTCGAGCAAAAGCGGCAGGCATTTTCTTTCTCCCCCTCCCCCTACCGCTCCCCTTTCTTCCCCCGCGAATTCACGAAGACGAACAAAAAATAAGCAGGCAAAGCAAATGTTCTTCCTCACGAATTAACAAAGACGAACACCCAAAAAACAGCCAAGATCTCTTTCTTTCTGTCTTTCTGTCTTTCTGTCTGTCTATCTGTCCTACCCGGACAAAGAAACGGGAACAAGAACCAAGAGCTTGTATCGTCTCCTGTAAAACATAACAAAGACGAAGCGACAATCAAGAACAGACAACTAGGCAGGTCTTGAAACAAAACCTGAACAAGCTTCTTGTTCTTGTTCTCTGCTTCCTCCTCCTCCTCCTCCTCCTAACGCTGAAGAATCAAGCGAGCAGTTTCCCGCAATGCGTTGCTCTCTAGCTGCCTGCGATCCGCAGGGATCCTGAGCGCGCACGCTTCTTCGCTTCGATCTTGCCTCCGGAGATCGTCGTCGAGGCAAAGGCACGGCATCGGCAACGTCCCTCTTCACCTGGTCAGCTTGGCTTTACATTCATGCATTCATCCAATCAGCCTTCCTTCTTGTTCTTCTTCTTCAACGTAATCAATACGGATGTAAAACCTGCCAAATTTGGCTATAATCCGGATATGAGTTATAGCCTATTTAAAAACATATAGCCTATTTATTTCAAACAACCTTCAGAAGGTAAAATTCTTTTGTGCCAAATTTAGCCAAATTGTAACATACATCCAAATTTGGCACAGCAGTGGCAGCAACCTCCGTCTTCACCTGGTCAACTTGCCTTTTACATCATTTATGCATTCATCCAATCAGACTTCCTCAATCCATTCTTCTTCCTCCTCAACCTAGTCAATGCGGGATGTAAACCCTGCCAAATTTGGCTATAACCTGGATGTGAAAGTAAAACATATAGCCTATTTTTAAATAACCTTCAGAAGGTAAATTCTTTTGTGCCAAATTTCGCCAAACGTGTAACATATGTCCAAATTTGCCATCCCAAGATTATTTTTTATTCTGTGGAATTATTCGCCATATTTAAAACTTTTTTGGCATAAATTGTGCGAGGATTCTATCTCAGGCTGAAACCAGTAGCCAAAAAAAGGAGGATCCTTTAGAATTTTTAACTTTCATACTTTGAAATAGCCAAAGTTGTCTAGATTTTCTTCTGATTTATTGCAATCTTTGCTACAATGGAAATTTGGAAAAAAACCAAAAACCCCCTAAACCTTCTATACTCACACCAAGGATTTTCTTTTTGTTTAAATTTCAAATTTATGGTGTAGCCACATTGGTGATAATCCACAAGAGAATTTAGCCACATTTGGCTACAAACAAGATATGAAAATAGGAAAATTTAAGAATCTTGCTATATTTTGACTACTTGCTAGAACCTATTGTAGAAATTTGAAAATTTTAGAAGAAAATAAATTGAAGTCTAGCAAATTTGGGCCCTTTTTTCCCCCCAAAATAGTTATATGAATGGATTGAAATCAATTTTATCATGTGGCAAAATTTCTCAACCAAAAGAAATGTTTACTTAAACCATTTATAAAAATCTAACGATTTTTTTTTTTACATATATTCAAATTTTGGTGATTGGAAATTTCAAAACTCGCTTCATTTTAGCAATTTGTAAATGTATTCTTAACAAAATTTTGTCATTAAAAAAAAACTAAAATACTTTTTAAGTTCACACATGAGCAATTTGTAAAACAAAATGATGGCATTAGTTTAACCTTGCATTGACTTGTTCACACAAAAGGGGGAAAAAAGAAAATAGTGCACATATATTTTATGAAATCAATGATCAAATGTTCTTCTTGTTGTTCCAACTAGTGTTGTTTCTTTTTAACTTATCAAAAGAACCTCGGGTCCTAGACTCCTAGTTCTAACTTAAATTTTTTTTAAAGGACCTCTAGTTAATGTCCAAGGATTATTTTAAAAGACCCCCGTTGGGTTGAAGTTTTTTTTTTTTTTTTTTTT
>Ga0116227_10004107_pt1 | contig 31791 bp, 21 predicted proteins | sample S1TSphgellanicum_FD_89693 | JGI IMG/M metagenome (GOLD analysis project Ga0116227, IMG submission 89693) | Host-associated microbial communities from peat moss isolated from Minnesota, USA - S1T2_Fb - Sphagnum magellanicum MG | ecosystem: Host-associated > Plants > Peat moss > Unclassified... | reverse complement strand
TTTTTTTTTTTTTTTTTTTTTTTTGTAAAAATATTATATTTTATTACCCCTTTTTATTTTTTTTTTTTTTTTTTTTTTTTTTTTTTTTTTTTTCTTTTTTTTTTTTTTTTCCCCCCCATTTTCTGTTTTTAGTGTCTCCATACAAGAAAAAGGCTGCCACACTCCTTTCTTTTCCAGTGTTCCCAGACACATACTTGTGAAGAAGAGGACCACCATGCATGCCAGGCACAATATTCATGCAACAATTCTGTCTTGCCTTCCTTGGAATTTCCATTGGAATCCAGGCTCAGCTCTGTTGTCATAACTGATTTTTGCTGTGTTTTTTTTTGCTGTACTTGTGAAGGTTATTTCATGGCGGGATGGGGAGTGTTGTTCTAGTTCAAGTGTTCTGGTTCAATTACCGCAACCTAACCTTCTTAACCTAACCTAACCTAACCTAAGGAGTGTTTTTTACGGTAATCAAATATTCGATAATCATTCCAGATCTACATTACTATCATCATGTTGTATGTAATCATTTCACACTACGGACATAAAATTGATTACTACCACAAGAATGGATTTTTTCCCTTCCCCCCCCCTCCCCTCCCCTCCCCTCCCCTCCCCGGCCCATTTGTTGTGTACAATGTCAGGCTTTAAAAGCTTACATTACATTATGGACCGAGTCTCAAGACCCCCAAAAAAACAAAAAACAAGGGGTGTGTCACACTATGGCCTTGCCATTTGCATTAAAAAGTATCTTAAGGCAAAAGAAGAATTACAGAAAACTCAAATATTCCACCATGCAAAAATATAATCTTCAAAAAATTCTCTAAAAGAAACCAAAAACCCATCAAGTTATTATAACTCTATTATAACTAATCTCAAGTTTTAACACAAGCCAAAAAATAGGTATCATCTTTCAAAAATCCTCATATAAAAATAGACCTATTATTTATTATTACCTAGGGGGCCAAAATCCCTTAAGCTACCATACTCTATAATGCATCTAAACACAATATTATTGCCCTTGGTAGCAAGGCCAACAAATTTAAACACGAGACAATTGGGTACTAGTACCCAACCTTAGTGTACCTTCATGGGGTCTTTGTTTATGCTTGGAGGTCCTAAATGCACGGATAAGTCCTTGCTATTGTTGTCTCACACAAAGCACCCACACATGTGGCTGCCCTTGACTTTGAAGCTCCACACCTTCTTCCCACATTGTCCACATTGTTTTTTCTTTCCTTTCTTAAATCAAAATTTTGATGTTGCCCGAGTGACGAAGAAGCACGATGATTGCCCTTAAACAGGATGAAGCCACAAATGGATATCATCCATAAGAAGATGAAGAAAAAGAATGGTGCTTGTCTGTAATAATTCAAATACCTTTCTCTATTTTTTGACAACATAATGAAGAAAAAAAATGCCATGATTTCCATTTTTCAACAAGCTCAAAATTTTGGTGAACAATAAAAGCCACAAATCAGTTATTTTTAGCACTTATTATTATTATTATTATTATTTGTTGCAACAATGCAAAAATTTCACACAAACAAACATGAATACCCATTGTCATGTTTTATTGCATGAAAGCGTACATCCATCCGTTCAATGCATATCATGTGCATTTGAGATCCTATTCAATCCATACATGCTTTTAGGATCTCATCCATAAACAAATTTTGGTGTGCATTGCCGGCCAGCCAAGTGTAGGAAGGACTCCAATTCAACTTCTTTGTGTTACAAGTAAGTGTTTGATTTATGGGCTTGGAAATGGGGTGTTTGAATTTAACCTCGAATTGTATTCTGCATAAATTTCACCTATTTTTATCTTTCGGCAAATCAAAGTGCTTGTAGTCAAGAGGGGGGGGGGGGGGGATGAATACCTTTGTTGGCCTTGCCTACCAAGGCAAGGATATTGTGTTTAGATTCATTATAGAGTATAGTAGCTTAAGGGATTTTGGTCCCTAGGTAATAGGTCTAATTTTTATGTGAAGAATTTTGAAAGATAGTATTTTGGCTTGTGTTTGAAACTTGAGATTAGTTCTAGAGTTATAATATCTTGAATGATTTTGGTTTCATTTAGAGGATTTTTTGAAGATTATATTTTTGCATGGTGAAATATTTGTGTTTTCATGATTCTTCTTTTGCCTTAAGATACTCTCTAATGTAGAACACTTCCTGAAAATAAGATATCAAAGTGTTTGTTTAATTGGGTGCCCACCTTTCCTAGTCCTACACTCATACCTTCATCACCAGCTCCACTAGGCTCTTCCCTTAGCCCCAAGTCTCTAGAGCCTTGTTGTGCATGTTTTGTTTGAAGGTGGAATTACTGGTGGAAGTGAAAACAAATAACAAAGAATGGCCAAAAACATATGTAATGTAGCTCTGACAAAAATCCTTTTCAAGGTTTAGTGTTTTTAGGGTATAGGACAATAGAAGGAGATTCTTAGTCTTGGAATTGATAGTAAGAAGCAAAATAAAAGCCTTCTTCCTCTCCTTTTACTTTTTCTTCTTCACTTCTTTCAAATGTTTTGGCAGGGTTTCATCATTTTGGAAACTATTTTGTGTTGATTAAGTTATTTCCTTGTTTCTAGTTTCTACATCACACCCCATGAGATACATATACACACAAACACACACACACATCTCTATATGTATACCATAATACCTTGCTAGCTTCAACACAAATTATAGTACTTTTAGAAAAGTCAAAAAAAAATTTAAAAATTCTCAAGGAAATAATTTTTGGGAAGGAGAAATGTAAAATATTTTTGAAATATTTTGAACCATTCTGTTTTTTGAAATGGAATCTTCAAAACCAATTAATTATTCGACAAACAAGAGCTCTGAAGCCGCCAACATACTATGGTGTACATCCATCTTTCACAAAAAAAAAAGAGAAAAAAGTACCACTCAATTGTAATGAAGAAACCAAGTATAGAAATCTGGAAATTTTACCATATTTTCCCTCATTTCTGACAATTGAAAACCTCCAAAATGACCTATTTTTTTAATTTTAATTTCTCTTTTTGGCGAAAGTCTGCAGGAGAGGAGGAGAGAGGTCGAGTTTGTAGATTCATCCCCCCGGCCCCCTATTTCTTAAGTTCAATCAGTTCTCTCAAATTGCCAAGCACAAATCCCAAAAGTACGGAAACAAAATTTGTTCACAAAAAGGAGTCACACAAATTAGGTGTGAAATTTGAGTTTCATTTGGGCTCAGGATTTTAACTCATTTCAACTCTCACACAACATTGGAGGCAAAAGAGTCCAAAATTCCAAGAAAAAAAGGGTTTAATGGGTGACACTTGGACTGAAAAAACAAAAAAGATAATTAAATCCGCTTATGATAACATAAGGAAACACTAGTATTATAGTACACAGGGCCCATCTCCATGAGCCCTCCAAAATGTACATGTACATGTTGAGGTCATGTTAAAGAATTTGGACTCAAACAATTTGCAAAGTATTCACCATCCTGACAATCGTGATGCATGAAACCTTTTTATTGGCTAGTCATGGAATCTAGACCTACCCATCGGCAGTTGAGAGAATTTATTATTTTATACACATTAGTGGACAAACTTCACATGTCCTCAACAATCAGAGATGATGAACATGGTGCTTCTTTTGCTGGTGAGAAGTTAAGATTGGTGCAAGCTGTTGGCCCCTCAGGTGTGTGTTTATGGCGTCTAAGGTGCAATAGACAGCACCCATGATTTGCATAGTTACGTGGCTATGTACATACAATGGCCACTGGGAGGACCCCGCCAATCGGTGGGTGTGTGTGAGCCAGCACTAACCAATGGCAATTATCTGATAGAACCCATTTAGCTGCAGAGCCTTTCAAAAAACAAGTTGAATTTCAACTTTGAGTATGGAACAAGAGAATTAAGTAAAGGTTTGGGAAGTTCCAACTTCTGACTCATGTGCTTTGGGTAAGTAACTAAATTCCTCAGGTACATCAACTAAACTGCACACATTGCACATCTCATCAACTGTAGTGCAAAAAATTCAACCCTTTATTGAATTCTGGTTTCACTATTCATGAGGTTCTCTGAACTATACAAGACCCTAATCAACCATTCGACACTCTCCACTGGCTTTATCCTCTACTTCCTCAAGTTTGATGGCCACAACTCCCAGAGTTGAGGTTCTCAAACTTACCTGGACCTCCTCCACAGCTGAGGTTCGCGTTGCCACTTGCAACACCATCAGGAAGGACTCCAAAGGTAAGGGATCCTAGTAACCAGGCTAGAATTGAGGAACTTTTCACTAGAGAATGAATGGTGCGGTGCAGGACAAGAGCCTTAGTTGGAGGCTCCTCACCCATTGTACCATTTGAACATTGATCAGTAAAAGGGGTTGTGTTCTCCTTCCTCACTCACAGTTTCCCCTTAACTATACAAGAAGCCTCATCCTTTTAGGGTTTAGGGTTTAAGGTAGAAACTGGAAACCCTTTCAAGTTACATTCAACAAAGCCACTGGAGTCACAGGCTTTGTACATCTCTTGTCACACTCTTTAGTGTTTTAAGCAATCCTGTACAACACAACTATTGAACACAGTCTTAAGAGAGCCTTGAAAATTTGGGGACATTATGAAAGAGGGACCTTGGGAGGCCAAAGTGAACCAACAGCAGCCACCAAACTCGGCACCATTCATGGAAATGCCTGTTATAACTCAATTGCTGGTGAACCCCCCCCCCCAAGGAAATTGAGTGAACCAACAGCCACAGACACAGCACCATCCATTGGAAGCCTGTTATTATGACTCAATAAAGGCTGGTATTGCCTCCCGTCAACCCTGACTGATATGTTCTTCAATACCAGCAGTACTACTCATACCAGTCCCATATACCCAGGTTGCACACTATGTACTCTTACAACATTGGTAAAAACAGAAACTGAACTTAGTCACTTCTAGTGCTGTCACAGAAACAGTACCTCCAATCAGGTCTTCAATCATGGACCATATCTAACAATCCTCTGTGTGTGTGTGTTGTTGGCTTGACATTAGTCTTAAGATGTTTGCCTCCAAAAAGAGAAGCAAACTTTGATAAGAGCAGACTATTGCTTAACATCAAAATTTCAACTTTTGAGTCACAATGACTTATGAAACTGAAATTGCTTTTGACTCTCTTGACTGGGTTGAGTTCTTAATTACCCCAACCACCTAATGTATCGGCTTTCTTACAAGTATCCAGCAACATGGTAGAGTCAGAACCTTTCTGGGCCTTCATTTTGTGCACAATCACCTGAAACTCCACTTTTCAGCATCAGGAAGCTAGAGCTACATCCCAAATCTGAGAAATCAGATAGATAGCTGACTGATATTCTCTTCAAAACACCTAGAAAAAGACAATTTCAGCTCAATTCTCTTTAGTAGTAGTCACTCTTTCTCCACTGAGATGACTGTTTCTCACTGTAGAAAGCTGTGGGCCGAAGAAAACACAACCCAGGTCCATCAAAACAGTTGTCAAACTAGCTCATGTCATTCTGCACCATCAAAGGTGGAGACGATATCCAATCATCAATGAAGCTCAGGAGAAGGTGAAAGAGGCACAAAATTGAGCCGGAGAGTCTGATCACTGCAGGATTTTTCGCTCTTTTGTAGGGTGGGTACCTGTGAGGGTAAGCTAGTGTGCAAGGCCTGGTCATGTAAAACTTTAGAAATGGCTTTAATTGTGATGGGGGTGGTTCGGCAACATCCCCCAATGAGATTTGCACCTGACTCACGCCACTCAGCAACATGTGAGATGAAATGTTTCTCCCCCATTCCAGTGCATGTCTGCACAGGCCACAAACTATTGTCACTTCAAAAGGAACTCCCACTCGTTTGACAGTTTGCAATTTGGTATACAGGCTGAAAGAATTCTGAGAACAACATGGGACAAAACCAGATCTGAGATGTCTGTAGATCCTACTTGCCATAGTTAATGTTTGATTTTTGAAGTAACCAACACTGTATTACAGCTCAGGCCACAGAACAAGTAATGACTTCAAAAGTGTGGAGTTGGGGTATACACAGTAACTTACAATCCACTCCTTCTTTATGCCATCATAGCATTCTCCACTGTTTGGATACACCACAATGGGTTTTGATGTCACCTGCATACAAACAGAATTTGAATAAGCAAAGGGCCAAATTATTCACATCAGCTGGACCTATGACAGCGAGAAGGCAAGGAAAGAGAAAGACAGAAAAATATGGACACTTAATGATTAACATCATAATTTCCAGTTGTGTAATTCTAGGTGAAGTACAAGATACATTAACCATCAGAAGGTTGAAGCATGACATAGATGAAGAGATAAACATTCATCCACTCCTACATTCAGATGGAATTCAAAAAAATACAAATGTTTGCACTTCTTTTGCTTCTCATCAACAATGGGACTTTACCTTGCATGCAGCCCGTATCATGCCATCAATAAAATGAGGGGGAGTGCAGTTGATGCCAACAGCTACCACTTTCTTGCTATTTGCTGCCAGTGCAATGCACTCATCAAATGAATCCCCATTCACCACATTGAGACCATCTTTGGAGTTGAAAACAAGCCAAGATGGGATCTGTATATCTTCTTCTTCCAGGATCTCAACAAGGGCCTGCAGGCAAGATTCCAAGTATGAGTCTGGCTACTGTTGTATGACATCACACACCATTTGTTCATAGAATGTAAATTTCTGAAATTTGGTATGTGAATTTTTTATCAGCCAGGAAATATCCATCAAGCTTTGTGAGAGGCATCACATAGATGATGCAGAAGCAGTGAGCATTGGACATGTCCCAAAATTGGTGAAAAAGGTCTCCTAGTAGAACACCTGAGCTTCAAGTTTGCAAGGAATAGTTTCAAGAGCCAACAGATCAGCTCCTGCATCTGCAAGCACCAAAAGCCTCCTCCGATGGAAATCCTTTAGCTTTGTCTTTGTCATATCAGGTCCATAGTCTCCACTGAACATCCAACAACCATAACCTTTCAGTATCAATACACATACTTTCCATTCTCTGCAAGACTCACTAGTGAAAGTGTAGATACAGGTCAAAGTGGAAGAAATGGTCCAGGCGAACTGAATACACAATTTAAGGCATTACATTTGAGGTGTCCAGTGCTGGAAACTTGCCTGTATTCAGAGCCATCAGCCAAGAAGGCCCCATAGCTCCCAATAGAGGCAGCAATAAGTGCACGCCTATACATGCCTGATTCAGCAAGCCCTAATCGAAGACGGTCAATGTACTGGTCCCAAAACCGGTCCCGTTCTTCACATGCAATTGTGACACTCTTTTGAAGAAGTGCTTCTCCTTCTGCTTGGGTGAGGCCCCTGGCTTCAAAACCCTGAAGTGTTGCCTGTTGGAGATGCCACAAGTTCAAACGGAGGGTTTGAACTTTGAACAAATTAGAACCTGTTCAAATGTTGACAAGTTTCTGTCGAATGAAACTCTGGCTTTCAGCCACCAACACACAAAGGCAGCATTTGGGAGGACTTACCCCTACTGTGCAACATGAAAGGAAAAAAGAGCCTCAAAGTTCAGTAAGGAAGAAAACCTGATATGATGCTGTGACCAAAACCTCTGCCCCTGCTTCCAGATACTCCTTGTGGACCTGCAAAAACCAAATCACATCACATCACATGATGCACATCACATCCAATGTTTGTCACAGCTCTCTACTTGTCCCTGGCACAAGCCTCCTGCTAGTTGTAGAGGCTTAATTCCTCTCCTTTACAATGCTGTCCATAATATCAAAGCAACATGGCGCAATGGAAGTAGTGTTTCTGGTTCCAGCCCTCATCATCCAGTTGATAACAAAAGCACTAACAAAATCTTATGATCGGACTCAATAGCTTCAGGACTCACATTGTGAACAAATTATATCGGTGAGAGGACTGGTGCGTGCCTTTCTTACAGACCAGCAAGAACTACTGATTTTGCAGACTACCTATTATTCGCCAAGAGGAGCGAAGCACTAACCTTGCGTATGAGATCCGGCGATGTGATTAAGCAAAGTGCACTCCACAGGGGATCCTTGATATCTGCGCCATGCTGTTCAAGCTGCGTCGCTAGGCCTCCATCGATGGCTACACATCCTCCAGCCCGCTTCAGCAGATCCGCGAAGGCCTTGAAGGATTCAGGCTCCTCTGACAAAAGATGGAGTGCACGTCCCATGCTTGATGGCTTGCTTGTTAGTTATCCGCTTTGTTATTGCAATGCGGAAACAGACACAGCAAAATACGCGGCAGAGGTCGTAGAATACCGCGAAAACTCAGGATTAAACAACAAAGAAACGCACGTCAAAGAACACAACAAAGAACAAGCCGCCACGCCGTAGGAAGATATCTCACTATAGAAACAGCGTAGGTAGTCTGAAAACACGACTGGACTGTTTGAGACCGAAACATAAAAGAATGATGATCTCTAATAATCCGCAAACAAGGAGCTCGACTGAAAAATAGTCTGCACTGCTGCTGAACTGTTGTTGTTTTCTGCTTCCAAACCAAAGGCCAAAGCCATTAGAGAAAGAAAAGTTCCCCAAAGATGCAAACCGGCATGGAAAATGAGAAACCAAAATATCCCGAACGCTGCACCACCACTTCCCTTGATGCAGATAAGATGTCAACGACCCTCACGTCAATCGCATTTGCGTGAGAGAGAGAGAGAGAGAGAGCGTGTGCGTGTACCTTGCTCGTAACAAAGCGCGAGACTCGTTTTTGTTCAGCAAAACCACGCTCATTCGGAAACTGTCCCGCAGGCTTCCCAGTGGCAGGTGTTTCTCAGCCCGGCTCCCCTGCCCTATTCCCCTGTCCACCTGCCCCCCCCCCCCAATCTTCTTCTTTTTGGGGCCCCCGAAGGGGAAATAATGTTAATATAGTAAAGGGCAGTGTGGATTTTTATTTTTTTGGCGAACCCCTGGCAGAGGGGCAACTTCATCGACCACCGCATGTTTTTCGAATAATCAATTAATTTTGAAGATTCTTGAAAATATAATATCTATTCTTGAATATTCCAAAAAAACTTCTATTTTCCTTCTTAAATTATGGTTTTTTGGGAAAAAAAAAATTCAGAAAAAAAAACTTCAACATCTCTCTCTCTACAAATAAAATTACCATAGTACCTCGGCAGCTTCAACACATGTTTGTGGAATAATTAATTAATTACTTAATTAATTTTGAAAATTCTGGTTTGACAATTAGAATATTCTTCTTGAAGACTCAATATTTTCTATCACAATTTTTTGTTATTTAATTATTTTTTCGAAAATTTCAACATTTCAGAAAAAATAATATAGTTAAATGTCAAATCTCCCTAGGTACTAGGGTAGTGTTGAAGATGCCAAAGTACCATAGAGTATATATATATATATTGGAAAACTTTCAGGGATTAATGAAATTCTTTTTTCTTTTCTCTTTTTTTGTTTTGTTTTGTTTTTTTTTTTTTTGTTGGGTGGGATGGGGAAGGGGAGAGAGAGAAAGGATTTTTATTTTATTTTTGCCATTGAGCAGGTGTTAAATCTTCTTAGGTTATTTGTTTCATCACCCCTAGAGGCAAGGAAAAATTGGGCTCATGGCACATATTTGTGTCTGGTTCTGATTGACTAAATAAATAATAAATAAATAAATAAAAGAAAAACACCCGGCAAGGAAATGAGAGAAGAAAAAAAGAAAGACTTGTGTCCATTACAACATAATGTGATTTTTCTCACACAACAAGTCATGGCACATATTCTTTGTTCTTTCCATGATTTTTACTTAAATTTTACTCAGTCTTAATAGTATTTTGTTTCATATTATCCCATTTATCTTGTATATTAGTGTGACATGTGCCATTTGCCCAAGTGTGAACTTGTAACTCAAATCATTTCTCTTTCCAAAACCAATTTTTTTAATTTAATTGAATTTCCAATGACAAAAATTCATCAAAATTCAACATTTCTCACACTAACAAATTTCTTAAAATCTTCAATAATTCCACCTCATCAAGGGCTTTCTAACAATATCAAGAATGTACCCTAATTTATTTTTTATTTTTTAAAAATTTTCTTTGACAAATTTATTCAATATTCAGTAACTTTCACATGTTAGGTCTAAACAATGCGAAAATCGCCTTGCTTGCACTCATACTCATCAAGGCCATTAAAGTTTTGACATATAGTGAAATTTAATTTGTGTATTGCACGATATACCACATAACTAATAGAATATCCCCATAGCATAAATAAAGCCAAGAACATTTTCATACTCATGGTTTGGCAGACTATATTGGAGGTGCTCACATTTGCTCAACAATTCCAACTCTGAGGGTTTACCTTGAGTTGGCCACTGATGTCATGTTCACGTTGTAATGACATCAAGCTGACCTAAAACATGACCAAAAACTATTTTACTGGAAAATGTACAGGACTTCACGAAGTTTCCTAGTGTATTTGGAGTACATCTTATGAATGTTAATGTCCCTAGAGCATCTCCAGCTGTGTGCTCAGTATGTGAGCCTTCAAAATCATTTTCGCATCCAAGTTTAGTTATTTACTTTTTTGCAACCCCACCCATAAAACTGAAACTTGGATAACAAATAGGTGATGGAATACTGATAGCAAACCACCTGGAGCAATCATTACAATGAGCCAATCAGAAATGCAGCAGTCAGATCATATTTATTACACTCTTTTCTGCAAGTGCACAGGATTGGTGTGCCTTTTACAAGCCACTGCATAGCCTGCAATTTTGCTGAGCCAAAACCATTTTCCTGAGCCAAACCAGCATATTTTGACTTTTCTTAATTTAATTTTACTGTGCAGGGTCACATACCGAGCACAGCTGGAGATCCTCTTGGAAAAGAGGAGGGAAATTGCACTTACTCTTTAAAAATGCTGGATATCAACTTCTTATCAACTTACTTAACTTTTTTTTATCAAGTTACAATTACTTGAAATATTTGTATTGCATGCACAAACTTTTGGGACTATGAGATATGTTAAGTAAATGAATGACCTTGTGCATGTGTTTCTGTGACATAAGTTAAATAAATCAATGGTCTTGTGCAAGTGTTTGCATGTCAATGCATGAAATGATAATCTTTGGTATGTGCATGCTTTTTTAGGGTAGGTAACATCTGCATGAAAAAGTTCGCCTCCTATTTAGATTAGGACAAAGTTCGAGGAGGAACTCAAGGTTTCTAATAATATCTTTGTGATGCTAAAACCCTAAATTGAGCCTGCACTCTAACTACTGCCTCATGCGCCCTTTATTTTGATAATGCCCTTGACCTAGTAGAGCTTTCTTTACCCTACACCTATGTTGTGGAATAGGCATTGGTAATGCCCCTTGACCTAGGGCTTTCTTTACTCTACACCTATGTTGTGAAAATAGGCATTGGTAGTGCCCTTGACCTAGGGCTTTCTTTACTCTATACCTATGTTGTGAAATAGGCAATTGGTAGTGCCCTTGACCTAGTGCTTTCTTTACTCTACACCTATGTTGTGAAATAGGCATTGGTAATGGCCCTTGACCTAGGGCTTTCTTTACTCTATACCTATGTTGTGGAATAGGCATTGGTATTAGTTGTTACCATGTAACAAGGACCACACCTCACCATACCAGGCTCACCACGGTCCTTGGTTTGTATTGTAGGTCCCATTCCATAGTCCGAATCCCATCATGGCACAACTTGAAACCCTTGAAAATGGAAATGCTTTAAGAAAATTTTGTGCGGCCGGGTGTCATGTGACACATAGGTATGGTTTTTTTTTAACAGTATCGGAGATAAAATGGGTCCCCCCCTTTTGGATAAAGACTACAATTTGTTTGTTCAGCCAGGTTCATTGAATTGGAGGAGTTCATGTGGAAACTTCGGCCCATTTATCAAAATGTCTGTCAATCTCTTCTTCACATCCCACTCTTAGTACACCTACTCCATTAGGTTCAAAGCTCAAGCTAGTGTTGGCTATGGAAAGGTTCCGTTGTTGATTCTAAGGTAATTAATTGGTCCAAGTTTTAAAAACTTTTTTAGGAATAAACTTGCATGACGGTTTAGCTTTTAAGGTTTAGGGTTTTAAAAGTTTTTAGAGTTTGGGATTTTTGGATTTTACATTAAGTCCAAACTATATGCACATTAAACTACTAAAAGTATTGTGACTTTTTCCTTTTTTTTAATTTTTAATTTTTTAAAATTTTATATTTAATTGACTTGGGCCTTAATAATAAAATAAGTTATGATAATTATGAATATTAAATTGTGTCATATTTGTTTCTTCAAGTAAATGTACACTAATCACATTATAAAAGTTTTTTACGACACCTTATTTGACAACATTATATCATTTTTTAAAAACTAATTCAAGACATATATTTTAATTTTTTTAATAAATAAAATTGAGTCCTAAGGTATACATATTTAATGCAAGAACAATTTACAAACATCATAATCATCATCATTATTATAGCATACTGTATGATTGAAGGTTTGAATATAAATTTTCATGTAAACTTCAAGATTTAAAAACAAATTGAAAGAACTTTTGATGGAAGGTTGCTCTTCATATATATATATATATATATATATATACACACTGATGTGCAAAATTTCATTGAAATTTTTCAAAACAAAAAAATATTTTTTAATTGTTTTGTTAAAATTATTGTGTTTTGACAAGCAAATAAATGTTACAAATTTATTCCAAAATATGATTGCATCATTCCTATGTGCAACAATCTCACAACATAATGATAGTTTTAAATCTTTAAACCATTTTTTATCACACATTTTGATCTCTAAACCTTTTTCAATTGTGTCCTTGAACCATTCAATTTTTGTTTGGATTGAAAATTGCAACATTGGAACAATTTTTTGTTTACACCATACCATGAAAATATCCAAAGGCCTAGGGAAATTTAGAGTTGAAAGGTTAAAGTTTATAACAACTTTAAGGCTTTTTAGGACTTTGAGGTTTGAATTGGGAAGGGTCAAGTTTGTTGGTGTGTAAAAGGTTAGGGCAGATTTAGGGTTAAGGTTTATCATCATGAATCCGAGTTTTCCTGTGTAGTACAACACATCATACCCTAATGGTATCAAGCAAGTGGTCAAAATTGAGCCCATAGCAACAACTTCTTTGTTTCAGTTTGTTCTTGAAACATGACAATGTCACCATGTGCAATGCCTTTATGTGAAACTTGCCAAATTTTTCATTATGTTATGATGCATCATTCATCACATGGTGCATTAACCAACCCTCATGGATGAAACTTGTTGGTCCACATTTGAAAATAGAAAGGTCTTGAGGAGACAATTGTAAAAGTTGTCACATTGTGTTGAGTTCATAAATGGGCATTGGTTGAAATCTAAGTGACAGTATGGTGTGGCGCCACTTTCAACAAACACAAAGTTCACACATGAGTACACAAATTTTGCAATCCCTTTGTTAGCCTTCTCACAATTCCAAGCCCTTATGTTACACTCATCTTTGAAAGTCCATAACTTTTTTTCAAATTATTTAATTGCCTTGATTTATAACTTGTGTTTCTCCTATATAATTCTATTATAATGGTTAGTCTCAATGTGAAATTTTTCTTTCACTTCATTTTTATTCATTTTCCCAATTGCAATTATGTCTAAATAGGAAAAATTATTATATGTCCATCATGTCTTAGGCCATATTGAATGAGATCATTGGTTTCACACCATTCTTTTAAGAAAATATGAAAGGACAAGCCACACCAAATGTGTTTTCATAATTTTACAAAAATTATGTGATGAACAATACAATCATTTTGGACCATCATGGGCCATTCATTTATATAGATGTAAGCTACCTTGGGCCATACCATGATGTTAACATTTTTTGCCACTCATACAAGTCTTAGATTGGTGCCATAATTTTACCCACATGGATGAGTATTTTCAATACATTTTGAGAGATATGGGATATAGGGGAAATGAAATGTTTATCGTGTTGAGGATATGGAGACAAGAACACCTCCAAACCATGGTGCAATTTGAACCTACAACAAAATACGTGTTGGGTGTAAAGTGCAAGTAAAATAGGGAGTTGATGGGTTCAAAAGAAAATAGAGGCACCTCGTGAAAAGGTTTGATTCAACAAAACCAAAATTGACACATTTGTTTTAAACCTATGAACCTTTTCACTAAATTTTTGAATTAAAGACACACGGGTTTCACAAACGAGGTAAGTGGATAACTCAATTCTAATACAACTACACATGGATGGGCAAAGGAATTATAGTTACATGTCCAAAGTTGCCCATTTTATAACCTTTGTTATAAAATTTTCCTCTTATAATATAACTTTTAATCTCCAGCTACCTTCAAATTACTTATTTTCATTTTATTATTCCTCTCGCAATTGATGTCCATTTTACCTATCACAAAAGCATCGTGAACATTGGAGGTGGAAATGACTTGTCATGCTTGCCATGTTCTTGGATTACACCATCAACATTTCACCCTTACTCATGTGTTTTCACTTGGAGCATAGATTTCACCTAGAGTACTCATACGGGTAGGTTCGATAGTAATAATAACAATGAAAAGTTCATTTGAATTAATTGGGTTAGGAAATTAGCTAAATCTAGGAAATATTGTAATGAAAACATGTGTGTCATCAATGAAACTTGCCACCTCTTAAATACATTTCTTGTGGTGTGTCCATATGTGACTTTCAAACAGTTTAATACTTAGTCAAATTATAAAGCCATGTTTTTAAATCCCTCCTTGCTTGAGTTGCATGTCTTCAATCCCCTTTGGGTTTCACGCAAGTAATACATCCTTCAAAGTCTCTTCAACAATTTATGACTTAGGGTAAGCCTTTTGGTAATCTTGGTAGAGAGCCTTCCACACTATAATTGGAATAAGCTAGGTCACATGTTTCTTGCTAGTGTTGTAAGCAACATGTTGTATGTTGTATGAAATTGATAATGTGTTGAATTATAATGATTCCACAAATTGTTAGGGCACCTTCTAATCTCTATATATAAGGTTTTTTTCCCTTATGCAAGTCAATAGATTTAAATTGATGAGTCATTGTCATGAATTTTGAACCCTTTGAAAACCCTACCATTTCTTTTTTTTAGACCCATAAATGCACCACCATCACACTTAAACCTCATACAAAGCATTAAAGTTCCTCTAATATCCACAATTCAATTTCATCACATTATACAAACTTTGTAAAACCACATTTAAATGTCTAAATGGAATTTGGAAAATAAAAATGATTAAAAAAAAGTCTATTGAATGGATTCTAAGGTCACAAAAAAGAAGAGAAAAAAAATTACTTAAGTCAAAAGGATCGAGTGACACTTTTGAAATTCTAAAAATTAAAATTAAAAAATTGTAAATTAAGTTCAACTAACTTTTCAAACAATTTTTTTTTGTAATCTATGAAAAATATTCACGAACTTTAAGAAAAACAACCTTGAGTTCAATTTTTCCTTGATTACACAAATCCTTCATTTGTTCCAATCATTTATTCACAATTGTAACATTAGAACATCATTATGTCATGAATATCCTAAGAATACAAAGGAATCAACATCAAACAAACATTTTGATAAAGCTTCAATGTATTGTCGAAAAGCTAATAAAGTCTAGAAGAAAACATTTTTTCTTCACATGAAACTACTAGAAACACAACAATACAAAGTCCATAAAAACATTCATTATTCTTCATCGACTTTTTTTGGGTTTTATCTTTGAAGGAAAATAGTGTCATACACCTTTACAACACATTGGGAAAGATTCAATAAGGGCAATGTTGACCAATAAACTAGCCAATACCCTTTGCCAATCTCCTAGTTTGTAGGTTAGTGATTCCACAAGGCATCATTCACCTTAAAACTATTACAACTAACCAAGGAAAAAATGTTATTTTGTACTATGGATTTTATTTTTTTTACAAAAATGCAATTAACATCCTCCTCCTTCCTATTTGGGATTACATTCCCACAATCCTTACTAAATGAGTAATCCTAAAATAGGAAAATCACGAATTCCACTTCCTCTACTTTTGCAATTGCTTCTTAGAATACAACAACTACATCAATAAAAGGTTATTTTGTAAAGGTGATTGTTACAAAAAAAGAAATTATTTTAGCAAGATCTTGTACATTTTCTTATGCAATAATTAATATTGACTCAATTGCATGAAAGGTCTCCACCTCGACAAGGTTGACTTTGAAAGCAATGAATGTGGTTTAATAAGTTTTAATGTACTATTCATAAAAACATTCATTACTTAATAAAGTTCCATTAATTCAAAAAAATAGTATCTAATTTATTTTGAATGAAATCCAAATTTATTTGTGTTATCCAAATCAAATATTCTTCATTTATTTCAACAACAAAATCCCCAAATACCATAATGTTTCTTCCTCCAACAAAATATGATAGGCATGTATTTGGTGGTGTGTTAAATCTATGACCAAAGCCTTGGTTTATAACTATCAAAAAACCTAATGCAAAATTCATGTTTCCTTAAACAACACAAGGTAAATGTCATTGGAACTTCAAATTATTGAGGTCAATAATGCAACATTTGAACTCTTCATCAAACTTCTTTTCAACTTTGATAATTTGTTGCTCCAATGTTTACACTACAAATTCAAATTCCCAAGTTTACCTTTCATTCCTACTAGCTTAGATTTGGGTGAAAACATGGTTAGGTGGCTCAAAAGTGGTGTTTAAGAGTCCATAATTTAACATTAGTGATTTTTTTAATTTTAACAAACATCAAACTAGAAATCCTACAATTATACTTTATGATTTTAATCATACTTATTAATAACCCAACCTATGAATATCCTTAAACATGTGATTGATCAAAAAATCCAAGCAAAAGATTAAAATTTTTAATGTGAAATGGACTTTCAAGGATAAAAATTTACAACAATCATGTCATTTTAAAGTTTTAGAAACTAAAAAATGTGTATTAGGAAAGTTTCAATGCACTTCACCAATAAATTATTTTGATGATGATTTATTTTTTATTTTCACACTTTTTGACATGTTTTTTGAATTCGCATTTTTTATTTTTTCTGTGTGATTGATGTAATGTTGTCGCACTATGAGAAATCATGTTTGTGGAAATTAAACTAGCATGCAATTAGATCGTCACGAAAACTACTATGCAATTAAGGTACAACTACAATATGAAAATTTGATGAAATAATAAGTAAAATGCCACATCATAATATTTCATAGTTGTAATTTAGTTGCACATTAATTACAACTTGGACTCTATACAATATATACGGTGATTGTCAATCATAATTTGACCACGATCATAAGTTGCAGCAAAGTGGTTAATTTCAATTGTGTTGCAATTGGTTTAACTTTAATGTTGAATGAACAACTACTTTGCAATTGGCATATGGTGTTGATGCATATGATCATGCCATGTTTATTGCTAGGTAAAGGTCCATAACATCTAGAACATGTGACTTGTTTGCAACTAAGAGTTAATTAAATTGGTTCGTTTTACAACTAAGTTACAACTAAATGTGCCACTATGGTTTCATTACATAACTACTACTTGTCCGTTATTTTGGAATTAGAATGTTTAACTCATCTAGAATTAGTTGTCAACTATGTGGCAATTCATATTATTAAAAGATTTACAGATTGTGCAATTCATTGAAAGTGTAAATACATGCCTTTAGTTGGATTAGAATGGTGTATTAAAATGTTTACAAGTGTGTACATATAGATATCATTGCTTATAAATTTCAAACTTTTCTAGACTAAATTATTAAATGCTTCATTGATACGAATTGATTCATTTATTGAATTAATTAATTAAAATAATTCATTTTCATAATTATTTAAATAAAAAATTTAAATAATGTAGTAAATATTGTAGTCATGTTTTTTGTGATTGATGTTCAATTGTTGTGTTAATAATATTTCACTACATTGGAATTCACAATATTATGTTGCTATACATACATATCAAACCATAGAATTTCATGAAAGGTGAAAGTTTATTTTTGAATTGAAATTAAAATCAATTTTTGTATTTTATTAAACATTCAATAAAGGTGTACATATGAATATGTCTTTATATACCTCAATGTTTTCTACTCAAATTCATGTTCATTATTTAATAATTTAGAATGAATTATTTGTTACTAATTTTTAAATTATTAATTAATATGTCATATATTTAATTGCCATTAACTAATTAAGTAAATTAAATAATAAAATATTCATATGAATTTATTAATCAAAATTGAATAATTACTGTTTAATTAATTCAGATAATAAATAAATAATCATATAATAACTAATTACTTGAACTCATTAACTAATTATATATATAATTATTTAATTCAAATAATTTTAAATTAAATTTTTTTGTTAATGTTGGTGAATAATTATTGAATTTTATTTGAATGCAAATCATCAATTATCAACATAATTAATTAACTAATATTTATTTAAATAATTAATCATTTTATATTTATTTTGATAATTAATTATTTGAATCAATCAACTAACTAATTAACTCAATTATATTACTTAATTCATATAATCAATCTAGATAATTAATTATCATATGTAATTCAAATAATTAACATTCCAAATAATTGTGTTAGATGATTAATTATAAATTTCAAATTAATTACAAAATTAAAATCAAACAAAAAGCATGTGGAAATTGTTTTTTGTAGTTACAACTCAATTACAACTAAGGTGCCACTAAAAGATTTAACCCATATGTTTTGTCTTCAATATCTCATTTCACAAACTATTTAAATGAGACGTCTCCTTTTGCACTCACATTCAAATATTTGTGCCAAGTTGGGTTGAGCTCATAAAGGTTTAACCTTAAAGACAAAACGCATAACAAATTTTAAAACTTATGTGGCTACTTTTTGGTTCACCTACTCTTCTAGTATTTTACCTTCCTACCTACCTACTTGCCTACTTCAATAAATAGGTCCTAATTTTCTACCTACCTAGATAGTAGGTCACATGTCAACTTTTGATTGTGTCACGTGTCATAATCCAAGACCATTTAAAACAAATAATCATAATGGACGATGTTTACACAAAAAAATTTCATAGTGCCACATGTTAATTTTTTATGGATGGATAAAAAATGACGTCAACATGACATTATGATTGTAGTCATAGGGGAGTTACATAGTAGTTGAAAAGGAGTTGTTACGACAAAGTTGTAATTGAGTTGTAATGAATTGCACCGTATATATGGTAAGTTGCAATTCTTGCAACTCTTGCAACTTGTCTTATAATATTCACAACATATAAATATGATGAGTTGCAAATGTCTAATGCAACTCAAAAATTGAGTTGCAAGGTTAGTTGTAGAACATCCCTTTTTCTCATAGTGTCATTTCAAAAGTCCATTATGAGTCAATAATCTTTTTAGAATTCATCCAAAAAATATATGATGATTCCCATTGAAGTCTATGACCACATGAGCAATTAAAAAATTTACAATGTTAGTTTTGAATATAGCTTTGAATTTTATGTTTGTATGTAATCCAATAAAATTATGAATGTGACAATCCAAATTGTCCACCTATTCATGTTTTCATCGTTTTAAGAGTTGTTTTGAAGGTGGCATTCCTCTTATAAGCTTCAACCTCCTTGGCAAATTGTGTTTCCAATTGTTCATTGATTTACTCGTTGCTTTCATTTCCTCCTAAAGTTTACCAACTTGATTTTCTAACTTTTTCAAAGCCTTGAATCGTTTGGTAACCTTTGCTTTAAGTTGAACAATTTTATTGTCATAGAACATCACATACTAATTGATGATGTGATGGCTTTTTACTTCCAATTGTAATAACAAGTTGTTGACATCAAGAAAATTTGTTTTGAATTGTAACTTCTATACAATTTTTTACATTTGTTGGATTTTTTGTAGTTCCACCTAGAGTTCAATAGCCTACTTTTAATAACTTGTTAAACTTTAATTATGTTGTTTCATGCCTACTTAATAAAACATCATAACTATCAATTGTTTTTCATAGGACCCCATAATGATGATGAGCTTGACCCAAAGAGTAAAATCTCTTAATGTCAAATAATAGTTCCTTCAATAATCAACATTTATCATTTTAAAATTCTATCAAAAAACTTGGATATCCTAAAAAATTGAACCTAAAAAAAAAAGGGTAGGATAATTAAAATGTTTGTCAAAATACTTATCATTAAGTGAATCCTTTTAGTATTACTTTTAGGAAGAATCGCAATTTCTTCATGGAGGTTAAACAATTGTTTATACCTAGAAACAAATTAACATGTAAAAAGGTAGTATGTCAATTAACAAAAGGAATAGTAAAACTTAAATTAGGTGGCTCCTTTTTGGTAAAACTTGGAAGTTGTGTTTATTATTTTTTATATTCTGAATTGGGAAGGTCCTCAAGTTTCTTATGAAAATTTTAATTGTAATTCCATAATCAATAACTAAGTACCACTTTTTACAACCGGGTAAAAACATGTTATGAAGAGCCAACAATGCCCATTTAAATGATTTACATAATTTGGAATATTTTGGAAAAAATATTTTTTTGATTTAAAAAAATCTCCTTATACTATAATGTTAAAGTTTGTATTAAAAATTTGCTTAAAACATCATCTTCAAATCTTTGGAAAAAGTTGTAACTAGTTTTTTTAAACATTTGCTACAAATGTTTTAAAAATGTTTTTCACATGCATTTGTTATTCATTCACTAATAACATTTTGTTTCAAAAAATTATGTTTACAACTATATTTATAGTCATATTGGATTAAGTGATTATGGTCACTAGAGTCATGTTGAACAACTTGTTTAAACAATTCAACATGACATTGTGTCAAGTCATGTCCAAAATAATTTGTGTAATGTTCATGTGGATTTACACTTTAAATAAAAATATGTAGTCATTTCATAGTCATTTAGGACACATGTAGTCATGTTGAAGTCATTTAGGACCAAGTTTAGAAAGTCATTAGCGGGAATTAAACCTTTAGCACTACGACCACAAACCAATTCCTTAACCATCCAACCAATACTCTAACTTGTGATATATTATATCATCACATAAATATAAACATGTATATTTCAAAACTTATGCAAATTCATAATGAAATTAATTTCAAATTTTAATTACATGATTATAATCTATTTAAATAAATATTTTTAATTCAATATCCAATTTACTATTTTAAATTTTAAATCTCAGTTATAAATTTTAAATAATATATAATTCGTATTTCAATTTAATAATTAATAATTAATAATTTTCAATTTGGTTTATTCATTCAGATTTTTAAATAATATATCTTATATGATTTTATATATTTAAAAAGTTGGGCCATAAATTAAATTAAAACTTAAATTCTGAATTATTTTTAATGCATATTTTAATTCCATAATTTTATAGAAATTATAGTTTAAAAAATTTAGATGTAAAAATATTACATCAATTTAGAATATTTATTTCAAATTTTTCATTGTAAACTCTTAAACTATAAACATACACATAAATATCACAGGATTTAATTTTTAAAAATAAATTTAATCATTGATGAAGCCTTTATACATGTATGCATGCCATTTGTTAAAATGACAAACTAAAATATAACATTTTAATATATCCCTATGAAATGATTCCACTTGAAATTCATATACATGTGTGTTTTCATGTAGTGCATACATGACTATTACTATTACAAGATAACCTATGAAAATTTTATGAATGTATTTTAAATTATATTTTATGACGTATGATGCCAATTATTATTTACATTTTTTATATAACTCACAATATGCAACTAGGTTATGACTACAATTATATTAATGTCATTACATATTTACACAATGTGGCAAAATTACACATGTTAAATGTAAAGTGAGAGACATTGATTTTTCACATCATATCTTAAATAATATTACAATTTTTTAAAACAATCATGTGCCATATTATAATGTCATATGTTACATTAGGTCATAGTTATTATTGTTGGTTAGTCATCTTAACAACTTTGCATCTTTAGCTTGAGTGTATATAAAACTAAATACATGCCCACATTATGTTAAACATTGATTTCATCAATCTGTTAGTTGTAATAACCACTAGATTGCAACTACACATATTGCCACATAAGCTAGATAGTTGCAAACATGGTTCATAGTTGTTTTTTTAGTTGTTAAGGACCACTAGTTGTTCAAGAAATGATTGCATGGGACATGAATTCTTTTACCAATTAAATTGATTTCAAATTTATTCACATGGTTCCATGATATATTATGATTGTTACTATAAATCCAAACATTTCAACGACAACTTAAATTACCACTTTAAAATATAAAATATTAAACAATTTTGTTATAAGTATTTTGGTTTCTATCAACATGTTTTAATCTAGGTTATGCAAAGTTGAGTTGTATAATGTTTTCCCCTTTGGTGGCAAAAAAAGGTTCATCATGGGATTGATAATATGTATGTTTCTTCCTCAAAGAACAAAAGTTTGATAGTCCTTTGTGTCCCAACCTTCTTCGCCATAATATTGCAAATTGATTTCAAAAACTTCTTGTGAGTTTTTTTTCCTAAACTTTTTCATGCTATTTTTTTCCCCTTTTTGAGTAGCTTCATTTTTTGAAGTTGACATCTTGGGATACTTCTCATCAAAGTTATTGGTAGTTGTTTTTATGGAAACCTCCCCCTCCAAGTCAATGATGTTTATCATGAGTCCAACATGTCATCAAAAATTGTAAACCAATGCCAAAGTATCATCTCCATCGTTTAAGCAAAGCCCAAACTTAGTACTTCTGAGCTACACATTGTGGATTTTAAAAAATACCTTTCACATCTTGATCTTCTTTGGAATTTTTGATTGATCCATTGGTTCGATTTGGTTCAATAATATCTTCTTGGTACTAACAAAAGTTTGGTAGTTATTTCTTATTTGGTAACTCAACTACCAAATCTTCATCTTAAAAAATAATTATAAGGTGTTTGCCTTTTGGTTTTCTATTTTGCTATTATTTCACCTTTTTTCTAATTGAGCTACTAGGCCTTTGGGAACTACATTTACAACTAAGCAAGGCTTGCATTTTTTAATGTTGATTAAAATAGGATTGAGATCAAGTTTATTTGTGGTGATTAATAATTAATACAATATTTTTCATAAACAATATTATATTCAATAAGGGCCAAGCCATCATTAAAAAACTTTCCTAGTTGACAATTTTTCCTTTTAAGAACCAAAAAAAACAAAAGGAAAATCCTTGATAAAAGAAATACAAATAAACCATAAATGTTGTGGTAAGAAAGTAATCACTTTATTGCCAATTTGTTCACTTTTATTACAATTGTCCAAGTGAGGACCGATTGCCTTTAAACATTCATGCTTATGTGCACCCCTTTATTACATTCCCTAACCGTAACTACTATCTATTGAATGTTCACAAAGAAAAAAAGAAGAAAAAACTACAATCTTTTATATCACACAAAAATAAAAACATGTCTATTTACAAAGGAAATGAAATTTTTTAGAAAATACACAAGGTAGATACCCTCTTAGAACACATAATCCTTTTATATTCCAACAACATCCAAATACATTTCCTATTCTAACCTCCTTATTTAAGTTCCAAGAAATAACCATAAGAGAATGAAGAACCAACAAGATTCCCCACCATTTATAAACCACAAGGGCATTTCATTTTCTCCTACAAAATATGTAACTCAACCAAATCTTTTCCAAACTAGTTGCCACCATCTTATTTTCTAGAACTAACAACTTCAATGGTTTCATCCCCAAGTAAATAGGGAATAGGAAATCTACCATTACCATTAGTTTTAATAAATTACTAGGAGGCCTTCTAGATTAACTAAGCTAAGAAACTCATCCACTAACATTATTCCCCTTTACTATAGATTACATTTTCCTAATCTCACCTAGGTTTCTTTGGAACTAGAAGAAATATTATCTCTAATCCTCTTATCATCATGGATGGGGAAATAATAGCTCGCCTTTTTGAGGGTTATGAACTTCGGCCCTTGGCCTGTAATTGTAATGGGTGTTTGAAAAGTTATTTCATCCAACAAACTCAATTCAACAATATTGTCTCCAAATTAAGCTACTATTTAAATGTTGAAAGGCATGTCATCCACCTTGAAGTGAGGAAATGTTAGTTAGTAAACTGCCAAATGGTGATGGGCAAACCCGTCCTTTTGTGGTACCATTAAGAACATCACATCCCAAAATTTTAAAACCCATGCAACTTCAAGAAAACATAGGACTCACTTAAAAAGGGTTTTTCATTTCAAATTTTATATCAAAAGATTTTCCAAATCATATCAAATTTGAAATTTCAATTGTATTTACTAAAATTTAAGTTTTAACATTCCAAATGAATGGTCAAGATTATTTTTTTAAGAGAGTAAAACTTAGCATTCTTTTGTTTAAGAACACAAAAAAAACATTTAAAAAATGATTCTAATTCTTTTAATTTTTATGAAGACCTCAAGTAGTTTTTTAAAAATAATTTTCATTTAAAAAATTTCAGTCAACAATTTGGGCCATACCCTAATGATTATAGTTGATAAACAAAATAACATCTTTTACAATGGTGCAACTTGACATTTAATGATAACGAGTCAACAATATATTAAAAATTGTCAAAAACTTTTCAAGAACACAAAATTTTTAGGGTCCAAGGAAAGGTCACAAATTCAATTTAATTATGATGTAGGCTATCCTAGAAAGGATAAATTGCCTTCACCATTGAAGTTGCTACCTTCTATTGTAGATGCCTTCCATCTTGTTGCAATTACCATCCAACAACAACTTGCCAAGGAAAAGAATATAAAAAATACAAATGTGAAAGCTATAATTTTTTACATCAAACAATAACTAAATACATTTATTTGCAAGTAGGAAAACAAAGGCAAATCTAAAATTTAAAAAAATTAGAATGCCCCAACTTTCCTAGGAATATCCTTCTCTTGTATTATAATCGCCCAAGTACATCATTTCTCTCACAACATCTGTTTCAAGTCCAAGAATATAACAATAAATAATGAAGAACACACAAGGTTCCTCACTACCCATTCATCACAATGACACCTCAACCTTTCTTACAAAATAAGGAACCCATCCAAATCTCCTACACAACTCCTTAAATAATGGCTACATGGTCATTTGTTAATCACTTTATATTCATGGATTAACTAACTTAGTAGCTTCATCCCCTAGTAACTAGGAGATGATAAGTTTACACCTACCACTATTAACTAAATAAATCACTAGAAGGCCTTTTAAGTTATATAGATTAGGAAATTTACCCATTAACACCCATATATAAGAATTTGTTGATATGAACATTAATAACCTCTTGATGGTTATTATTTTCTTGCAAGTTCATTACCTTGGCTTGCAACAACTTTGCTTCAAGTGGCATTTATGTTCTAACAACACTCATGCATCCCCCAAATTCCCCAATTGGTGGGTGACCTTTTTGTTTTTCTTTTGCTTTCTACGGAGGTGTTTTTTTAGGGTGGCAACTCCTTCCAAGTGGTGTTGGGACAATAACTTAGCTTGTTGCTACCTTCTAACTAACATTGCTTTCCCCACCTTAAGGCCTCTAATTGACCCACAATCGTCCCCAAGAACATTGCCTTTCATTTAAATTTGCCTCAAATATTCCTTCAAATTGGAAATTTCATCTATTACAATATTCACCTATGGTCTCTTAATGTTTGTTGAATTGGAAAAGAACTTCTCTACCCACTCCATGATGACAAGGGGTTCATTCTTCCCCAATAATACAATATGGATTGATTGTTGAAAGGGGGTGGGAAAACATTCTCTATATTTCCTCCCTCCTATGATCTTGCCTCTTGTTGTGGCAACATACCTTTCGTCTACCTTTTTAGTCTATTGGTTATGGGAATGCCCAAAAGAGGTAATTCTTTGTCTACTAATGGATGCTTCTTCTAATGACCTTTATAGTTGGCATCTTTGGGAATGTCCATGGGAGGTAGTTTGTTGTTTGTTAGTGATTACTTCCTTTTGGTGGCTTCTCTAGTTGGAGGGTGATAGTAGGCTCATCTTAAGTTGTTTCCATCTCCTACTATGCTTCTTATACAAAAGTTTTATCGAAAGGGTTAAGATGGGGGTATATGGAGTTGATTTCCCCTCCTTGGCTTGCTTTCAGGCTTTCCTAGCTTCACCCCTTTTAAAGACAATTGTTTTTTAGCATTGTTGTCACCCTTCTCTACATGGAAGGGAGGTACTTCATTTGAATGGTTGTCCATGTTGAAAATTGTGGCACCTACATGGACACATGTAAGTTCATGTGGTGGAGGAATTTGCACCTACCTCCTAGGTTGCACTTTTATGCCCTTAGTTGCAACCTTAGTTGGTGAGGATGTTCTTGACATTTGTTAGGCAATGGAGAACATTGCCATCTCCACTTTGTAAACCTTGATGAAAGTAGTGGGAGAGATTGACCTAGGGTTGGTTTGGAGCTTTTGGTCCATCTTGGCTTTCTTCTTTAACCTCCCCCTTGGTAGGTTTTTTAGCCATGGGGGGCATTATAATTGACCTTTAATACTTAACCACCTTCATGCCAAACATAGGAACCATAAGATGTTCAAGACTTGCATCAACATACATGACCCCTCCTCTTGATAATACAAAATAATGGGTACATGTTGTAAAAGTTTACCTCCTCCTCATCTTCATTTGGATCTTTTTCCACATATAGGTTGATTGGTTATTTTCCTAGTGGGAACAAATGCCTCAACAACATGTCCACACTTGTCTGACTTTTAGGAGTGTTGGCTTTTTCCCACATAACAACCATTTTCCATATCCGACTTCAAACATTGAAACATAACCATTACAAGGAATTTGCATATTAATGATTAGTTTTTTAAATCATAAAAGACTATTTCTCAATTGTAAATGTCACATCTAACTTCGAATTCCTCTAGTTGTTTAGGATGAATTGCATAAGATTTTAGTCACAAAAGACAAGACGTGACACCTAGCTAAAAATGAAAATTGCATTGAGATGCAACTAACATGATTTTTTATCCAACTAGCATGTAACCAACATGACATGGTGGTCATTTACAACTAGCTTATATTACCAAAGTGTGTGGTCACATATGCCTTCGTGGCATGGCCATTTGCAACTAATTTTATGACTATAATGTGTAGTGACATATGACATAATCGATTGAAATGTATCCCTAGGAAAAAAATTTATATGCTAATTGGACAAAGATTATTTGTTAAATGATCTACAAGCGGCAATAGATAACAATTCAAAATTATTTTTTATAATAGCAATATAATTATATGTAATTTGATCATTTGTCATGGATAATTTGTTAGATGATGTTCATTAGTTAGTAGATGATAATTCAAAAAATTTAAAAATATATATAATAAAATTATAATACATTCTAGATCAGTTAAGATGAATCCAAGTGGCAAAAATCCATTCAACAATTGAACAAGGATTATCCATCACATGATGGACACATGGTAGTAAATAGTAATTTACAAACTAAATTTTTCATAATAAAATAAATCACATTTTGGATTGGCTAGGATGTATCCAAGTGGCAAAAATATGTTTAACAATTGAACAAAGATTATCCATTAAATGATGTACACATGACATAAAAATAATTGAGATTTTATTTTAAATATTTGATATCATATGCACATGACTATGGTAGTCACATAATATGTTACCATTGCAATTGCATGTGAGTAAAATAGTTGTAAAATGCACTTTACATGTGACTACACCAGTTGTTAGGAATGCCACATGATTAAATTAGTTACCAAGTAGGATAACATACATAACTACACTTGTTGCAAGGGTAGAATACAAATGAAATTGCACTAGTTGTAGGGTAGGATACATATGCAATTCCAATAGTAATAGTTGCAAGGCAAGTCAATTGAATTATATTTGCAAATACAATAACTAAAACATGCAAATTGAGAACATAACTAAAGTGATGCAAAACATGATAGACCTATGAACCTAATTTATTGAAATAGATTCACAAGGTGATAGGAAATGAAAGAAAATTCAAGTTTGCAAACAAAATATGACATATCATGGCATTGTGAGCTACACCACACTTAATTACATTAAATCTAAGAGATAAAAACTCAAGTAGTTTTCTGCATATTCACACCTTTCCAAAATGTGAATTGACCTTTCACATCCTTTAGTAATAGTTGCACGAAAGGTTTTTTTAAAAATTTGGAAACATGAAAGTTGTTGCATGGAGCATCACACCATGCACCTCCACCTTATACACAACTTCTTCAATAACAACCCCATGAAACATATTGCCGCTAACATAAAAAACTATTCCACTTGTTGCAATATGATGCTCACTAACACCAAAAAAATTCCATTAATTAAAATATGACATTTGTTCAACAAGAACGTTGAATCATCGATGGCAAATTGTACATGCAAGTTCTAACAACATTAATAGCAATGCACATGGACATGTATTGCCTAATTGCAAGATAACTTTTGAAGGGTGGTGAAAACAATAATTTGCAAAAAAAGAATTGAAATCACTAAAGACATGGTGGGGGCACCTTTGGCATGGGCAAGGCCTTTGTAGTTGTTTACCACATGTCCTCGAAATCTTAGCATTGGAGGATTTTCTCTAGTTGGTTTCTTTGTCTTCTTCGTCTACTACCCACATGGAACCAAACCATATGTACATGGAGCCAAACCATATCTGCATTATTATGACCTCTTGACACTGCAAAAAAAACATTATGCAAAACATTAAAGAACATCTCAAAGTAGTCTAGCTTTGATTGGCAAACTTCTCATTTGATTTAAGTTGCAAATTTCAATCAAGAATTGTCATATAAAAGCATGAATCATTGCATAGGTGGTTAGATTTCACTTTGGGGTTTGATGTGTTTCAATTATAATTATTTCCTCTTCATTTCCTTGTGTGGATTGGACGATATCACTTATTTGTTAATATATTACCATGACCCATTGTTAAGCGCAAAAGATTATAAGAAAAAAATACAAGTAAAAATTGGGGTTTTTATTTATAATCTAAAATGTAAACTTTTGAAGGTTGCATGGGTACCTCACTCACCACATCAATTGGCAACATTTATTGATTTGGGCTCTTAAGCATGTTTTCATGTATTTGAGTGTTTCTAGGAACCTCACTTCTTGTTGTGACCACATCAACTACCTACATTACACAATTAGTTACACTCATCATTTGAGCTTTGCATCACTTTTTGAATTATCATCAATTTCATCTAAAGGTTAAATTGTTAAATCAAACACTAGAATGCCAAATGCTTAAAATAATTGAAACATACAAAACAACTTTACCCCAAAATTAAAAAATGGCAAGATACCCCATGGGTAACATTATTGTTGTGGTTGTAATGGATACAATGATCAATTCAAGGAGATTAAAGGCCCCAACTTAAACCTCCATTCAACAACCTCTATTTAGATTCCAAATTAACTCAATGCATACATAAGTGAAGTATATGCACTAGACCATTGCAACAAAATGACAAATGTACCAAAAAAAAATGCACTAAAAAAAATTGTCATTTGCCACCAATTTTTGCAACATTAAAAATGTCATTTATAATTGAAAAATGATTCCAAATCAATGATTTTTATTTACTAAAATTGATTGCAAATAAAAATCTTCTTTTAATGTGGACAACTAAATTTTGAACTCAACATAGACCAAACTAATATGAAAGTTTCTAAAAAGCACTAAATACATGTACTAGCTAGTATATACCAATAATGAAAGCCTCAAATGCCAGAACCACGTAACCTATGTTGAAAAGGTGATACCAAACCAACATTCTTACATTCATAAAGAGAAAAGAGACACTAGACTTGAGGGTCACAAATGTTGGAACCATTTCCAATTGATACCTATGCAATCTTGTTAGTTGGTTGCAACACAATAGATACATAAGCTTTTAGCAATGTTCCCATTCAAAAGAAGTTGGCACTATCATGTCACACAAAGAGTCCGAATCAAGGGTTTCTAAAATTTCAAGAGCAAATTCTTGTTATTGAAAATTTGGAGAAAATTTCCCCAATTTTTAAAGAATCAGTCAAATTGGCACCAACAACACTGAAATTCCCCTAAAATTTCTTAATTTTTTTAATTTGCAAAAATCCCAAAATTTGTCAAACTGAAAAACACACCTCTGGATGTTTTGATTCAAAGCATCAAATGGGTTCAGTGACCAGACTTTTTCAAATGAAAAAAAGAAACTTACATGTTTGAATCCCTTCAGAACTAAAAAGAAATAATGGAACTCTACTCTAACCCAGGACAATTGTATTCTCAAAGCTGTCAATTGAGAAGCATTGGTAGCTTTGAAGATACAATTTAGCATCCCAACAAATTGAACTCAGGGTAAAAATCCATGAGATAATTCTGGTTCAGAACTTAGCACTACTTATAAATGCTGAAAGAAGAAGATTCAAGCTTCAAAGGGATCATACATTTTGACTTTGAAGAAGTCTATTTTGTGCAATAAATAAACCCTGACCTCTGAAGCTCCTTTGGCCTGGAAGCAACTGGATTGGGATGTACAAGAAGAGGTTTTGTACAAATCAAGGTTTAAGAGATTTTTGCAAATCAGTTGTTAAAAGGGTAGCTTACGCATCCCCTTATATACCATGTTGGATTGTGTTGTTCCCAAACCACAACTTGCTTCCCTTCCTCCACTATCTCACCCTGTTCACATAACATCCAACATCTATTGTAAGTTCTTCTCCCTTAAGTACACATATTATAGGGACATCCAAGTAGTTACTCTAGCACAGAAACAACCGGTGCAGAATTAGATTGTGATCCACTGCAAAAACATTCAAATGATGCTTTTGGTTGCAGAATTAGGTCTTGGTCATTGCAAACACATTTTGAATCGTGCTTTTGGTTTCATCATCAAAAAAATTCTGGTTCACACTTTAAGATGGTGATAGCAATTGTCAGTCAGAAAAGCGGCAATGAGAATAAAAAATTTGCCATCGCAAAAACATTCAAATAGTGCTTTTGGTTTCATCATCAAAAAATTTATGCTTAACACTAAGACCATGACAGAAATGTCAGACAGAAAAGTGGAGATGGGCACCAAATATTTTTTTACCTTTTGGTCACGAATTGTGTACGTATTCTCTTCCACAACACAAAGCAGGGTAATTCTTAGCCTGATGGCAAATTCATCCCCAACATCTCCTCCCTTCTCTCGAAGCAGATTCAAAGCCATTTCAGCCCTGGCTCGATCCATGCTCATCTGATGCTCAGGTCCCCAATTCCCTTCTCTGTCAAGAGTGGACCCTAGGTCCCCTGATGGAAGCAGATGGGTGATTCTCTCAGTCCTCACAGCCATTGAGAGTTTTCTGGAAATGAGAGATTGTAAGTCATCCGAAAGATGTGCATCTTTGCACGGACCCATCTTGCCACATCGCCGCCACCTCACTTGATCTGCAATACAAATAAGTACCAGTTCTAAGGTTTGCAGACTATTTCCATGCTCACCAGGAAATAAAATGAAGGCTGGAGTAGTCAGTTCGATTGAAGCTCAAATAGACATGGAAACTCTTATCCATTAAATCCAGCACCCAGCCGAAATGTGAAATGACTGAAATTACGCAAGTACTTCAGTTCCACACACATGGTTTTTTTTTTTTTTTTTTTTTTGATTTCTTCAGCTCTCTCTACAGATTACTTCATGCATGTGAAAAAAACATCAGTCGATTAGAAAATTAAGAGAGGAAAA
>Ga0116227_10004106_pt1 | contig 31794 bp, 15 predicted proteins | sample S1TSphgellanicum_FD_89693 | JGI IMG/M metagenome (GOLD analysis project Ga0116227, IMG submission 89693) | Host-associated microbial communities from peat moss isolated from Minnesota, USA - S1T2_Fb - Sphagnum magellanicum MG | ecosystem: Host-associated > Plants > Peat moss > Unclassified... | reverse complement strand
GATTCTGGTTGAGGTGGTGGCACGTGGGGTGCCGAGGGTTCGGGGTGGCAGGTGGGGCCAACCCCTCCCTGCCCCCCCCCCCCCCGGCAACCCCCACAGCACGGGCCCACAGGCGTGCGTGCGTACTGATCCACTCAGAGCTGCACACATCCTTTGTGTAGCCCACTCTCCCATTGTACCTTGCCACCTTCTGCTAGTGGGTCCCTGCTGCTGCTGCACATGCCCATCCATCCTTTTCTTCCTGACTGACTGACCCCTTCCTTGGCTCTCGGGAGCTAGCTAGGTTATTCCCTGTTTTGTCTATGTCTCTCCAACCAAACTCCCATCTTACAGCTCCTACCTGCCAGCGTTAAGCTCCTGATCTCTTCAGTGTGGCTCCTTGTCTTCTCCTTTTTTTGTATGTTTTTTTTTTTTTGGTTTGGAGTTTGGGTTCCAGGGTTCGTTCTTACAAGTTGTATTTTTGTTCTAATCTTTCTAGTTCCAGTACACATCACACACCACACCAGGAAGTTCTCTCTCTGGACTTGTCCTTGAATGGATGATCATGAGGAGCGCTCGAGTTGTGTTCACAACTCCATGATTCTGTTCACTTCTGTGGTCACCTTGTTTGTAAGACCCTAGCTAGCTGCCAGGTGCAGCTTCATCAGTGCCAATTTTATATTTATTTTGTTGTTTCTGTCATGGTGACGATGAAGCAAAAGAACAAAGGCCTGTGACCATACCTGATCAGCAGCAGCAGCTCCCGGGGATTTTGTTAGGCAAGCCTCGAGGCTCAGGCTCCTATTTGAATGCTGTTTCTCCAGCAACATGCACGATGTTCTTGGCCACTCGGATGCAGACTTTGAGGTCCAGCAGCTGTAGAACATTTTTGTAGCAGCAAGCTCCCTCTTTTGGAAGTTGCTTGTAACAGTGGAGATTTGTCCGGCACAATGGTTGCTAGAGCTGCTGCTGCACATTATAGCACAAATTCATCTCCCCGGGAGCAGAATATTGTGGTGCAGAGGGTCATGCTTGAAGCCGCTGGCGGTACCGTCGAGCCTGGAGCTGCAGCTGGAGGTCATGTTCAGTACGGGGGATGCAGCAGCAGGAGAATGCTGCAGCAGCGTCATCAGCAGGGTGGTGGTATTCATTCGTATCATCATAGATATGCAGGTTTGAAGAAAAGTCCTAGTCTGTTGAATTCAGTAATGGATGCAGTGACACTGCAGGTTTCATGCAGCAACAATCATAATCATGAGAAGGTTCAGATGATGGGACTCGACCCAGTTGCAGCAGAGGATGATGATGTCGCGGCGCAGCTGATGGAGCCGACTTCAGTCTTGGATTTAATGCAAAGTACGTCTAGACCCAGCCGATCATACTCCTCGTCGGCTTCCTTGTCGTCGCAACATAGTTTTAGTTCCAGTGATGGATCCAGCCCAGTGATGAGTTCGACTCAGCTGCTGCTGCAGCAGGTGGAGGAGCCTGATCATGCAGCAGCAGCAGCTCATCATGATTATCATCCGCGTGCTGCTGCGGGGTTATCTGTTTTCAAGGAGGAACATCTGCATGCGGTTGTCAACCAGCAGCTACCGGCATCGACTGCAGACTGTATGTCGAGCATATCCGACTCTGACATCGCGAACTGGATGGAATGCCTGATGGATCCCAGCCTAGCATTCAATGTGTTGCCAGAGTTTGCAGGGTCACTAGACGATCAGTCGTCATGTGCAGATGGACTAGACTTCAGCGCTGCTGCTTGCAATCAGATGAAACTGGTGGAATGGAACGATATTGCACAATTTTCTTCTGGTATTGGGTTCGAGAATTTCGAGATGAGCTGCTTGCAGGAGAAGTCGGCAGCCATGAGTCATGACTACTGCGGCGCCCAATCTTTCTCTAGTGATCTTCATGAGTTTCCGGTCGTTCCTGCAGGGACGTCGAGGTGCGAGCATGAAACTATGCTGGCGGCGACGGATCAATCGGCAGCAGGTGGCTCTTGCCTATTGCAGGATGAAGCTCCGATGTTCGTCGTTCCTGGCCAGTTCTCTGAAGTTTGGTTTCCAGAGTCTATGAAACAGAAGCTGCCGCATCGACTCACGAATACTAGAGCAGCCGTGCAGCAGTTCTCTCAAGGAGCTCTTTCGCCGTCGACGACAAGGGCGGCGCTGAAAAGTACCAAAGCTGATCACGGCGCGAGTTTTGCTTCAATGCCTATGCAAGCTGAGAGTACAACTATTGTGCCGACATCGGAACTCCTGAAGCTCTTACCCACGCAGCAGCAAAGTAGTGCGTTGGACCAGCAGCTTGCTCCTTGCAGTATCATCGGTGACAAGAAGTCTCTGGTGGGGGCTGCAGCTCATGAGACGCCGCCACTGCAACAGCACCCAACAAGTCCTTCCGAGGACTCGTTGATCTGCAACGACATGATCTCGCCGGCCGTGGCGCCAGTACTTCAATTCACCAGTGGGGCGCAGAATCTCATACTGCAAGAAGAAAACACTGGACTCGATCTCGTTCATCTTCTGTTGGGGTGTGCAGAAGCAATCGAGGCCTGCGACTTCGATGTCGGACATGCAGTTCTCACTCGCTTGAGAGCCAAGTCGTCACCGCATGGGGATCCCATGAAACGGATTGCATTCTATTTCGCTGATGCACTCGGTGATCGACTAGCAAAAGAATTCGCGGCCATGAACTCCAGCAGGACCACTTCACTCATCTACAAGCCAGCTGAATCTGCTGCTATCACCCCTGCGACAGCTTCTTCGTCAGCTCTGGAGTCCGACCTCGCGTACCAGGCATCATATGAGCTACTTCCTTTTGAGAAATTCACGCACTTCACAGGCAATCAAGCAATCTTGGAGGCAATGCTGGAACACCCCAAGCTTCACATTGTGGATCTAGCTATTCGACAAGGATTACAGTGGCCGGGATTTATACAAGCACTGGCTGTGAGACGGGGTGGACCTCCTCGTCTGCTCAGGATTACGGCAGTCGGTCTTGATGTTTCTGCTTTGCAGCAAACAGGGAAACGCCTTGCCCATTTTGCGGAGTCGCTTCAGGTTCCGTTTGAGTATTGCGTCGTCCCAGAGAGCTTGGAGAATTTGGAACAAGGCAAGATTCGTGTGGAAGTGGATGAGGTACTGGCAGTCAACTGCTGCAGTGTTTTGCACAGCCTGTTGAGGTTTAAGCACGGCGTTCTAGAGAACGTTTTGTGCACCATCCGAGCTCTGAATCCCGTCGTAGTTTCACTCTTGGAGGTGGAAGCGAACCACAATCCACCCAGTTTCATGGCACGGTTTGTGGAAGCGCTTCACTACTATAGCGCACTCTTCGACTCTCTAGAAGCCACTGATCATGATCGTGCAGGCCGCCTGCAGCACAGCTGCTGCTGCAGTAGTACTACTGAGAGAAGGCTACAAATCGAGAAGTTTTGTTTTGCACCGCAGATCAAAGACATCATCGGTTGCGAGGGTAACCATCGCCGCGCCCGCCATGTCCGTTGGGAGACTTGGAGATCTTTCTTCACGGATGCCGGCTTCCGGAACTTACCCTTGAGTGTATACGCCGCCGACCAAGCACAGCTTTTGCTAGGAGTATTGTACAACAACGGCCAAGCTGCTGCTGCTGCTTTGCCGGCCGCCGCTGGGGACAACAACATGCTCATGCCATACAAACTGACGGGACTAGACAATGGGGTGCTGACTCTTGGGTGGCAGGACACCCCTGTCACCACTGTCTCTTCCTGGATCAGAACTAGTTGCTAACAACAACATGACCCATGCAGCTGGACTCTATGCAGCTTCTTGCAGTGCATTTGTTGAACAGATTCAGTTCTAGAGCTCTGATTGTATCATAAAATTTCCATCGGGACCTTGTAGAATATACAGATCCTGTGTACATAGTGTACCAGTAATCAATCGATCAATCAATGAAGCAATGAAGCAATCATCAGGCAGAGTTCTCATATAGTTTGAGGCTGAGCTGCTGGAGCCTGGGTGTGTGTAGCAGCTGCTGGTGGTTCATCCTCCAGGTGCTGCAGATGGCTAGTAGCAGCAGCTCTGATTGCATGTGTACAATAAAATGATCAGATCATGGTAGAGAGACTTGTTAGCTCGTGTGAATGATCATCAGTAAACACTTGAATCAAAGGTTCTCACAAATTCTTCTGTACCACACCAAAAAAAGTTTTGAACAGTTAGAACTGAAAATTGTTAAACCTGCTACCCATCTAACTTAGATGATCATAATTGCAGGTGGCCAGGCTGCATGTCCAATTCTTTTCAGCTTCAATGCAGCTTTGCTGCTGCAACAACAGGAGGGAATGAATATGCAGCTCAGCTGTGCAGCCACACTTACATGTGGATGAAATTAGTGAGGTCAAGCTAGTGTGGATTTTTTGTACATGGTCGAGAAGAAAGTCATCATGGTCTCTTGAATGGCATCAATGATTTTACATTGTGAACTTAGACTCTTTCGAGTAATTCGCTAATTGTGGGTGTTGCCCTGGACTTGGGAGTTGGGAGTGGTGCATTGATCATTGAAAGTTTTAGATCATGGATGTTACAAATTGGAACTGTGTTTTGAGGCAATGAGTGTGCATATTATTGTATAGCAGCAACAACTTCATGTAGGTAGCTGGAGAGATGAATCTGAGTTCCAGGAAAAGTTCTGTCCAGAACTTACAAATTTTGAATTTCATTGAAATTGAAAATCTTGCTGCCGAAGCTCCAACTAAATTGCAGTAGTCTACTTAGGAATTTTATCATGGAAGATGCTTGAGTTCACCAAACATGTACCAGTCTACCCACCATTCTTGCAGCTCAACTAACCAAGACTCAATGTAAATTCGGTGCAAGGCAATTAATTACACTCCAAAACAATATGGTTTGTATATATTGCAAAACGAGAGCCAACTCAGAATCCACGGGTTCTTTTTTTTCAATTTTGTGATGTAGCCATGCTGGCGATCATCCACACGAAGATTTAGCCAAATTTAGCTATAAACCATATGAAAGTACAAAAAATTAAGAATCCTTTATTATTTTCGTTACCTGCTAGAACCTGTTGTAAAAATCTGGCAATTCTATTTTTTTTTTCAAATGTGGTGAGTGAGGCCCATTTTTTTGACAAAATCCTTTGAATGTGTCAAAATCATATTTTTCAAGTTCAAAAATGCCCAAAAGAAAGCTCACTAAGATATTGAACCATATGTTGTTAGTGAACCTTTAGACAATGCATGAGTTACTCAATCTTTTTTTAGCAAAGTAGCATCATAGTTGAATTACTCAATCTTTTTTCTTATGGATATAAGGACATAGTCTAACATCATACAAGGTTCAATGTGGTTCAATGTAGCACTTATGGACACAAAAACATGGTTTAACATCATATAATGTTCAAGGTGCCCTAATATGCATTAACAAGCAGACTAACAATAAACATGATGCTTATAGTTGTGAATATAAGAACATTGTTTGAAATCATATGAAGTTCAAGGTGCCTATAATATTTGTAAAGAACTGGTGAAATTTTCTTAGTGTAGTTGGAGGGCACCTTAAAAAGGTAAGATTACGTCTGCTGTGAGGTGCACATTTACATTTATAGAAAGCAGGGTTCTTACACTTCATAAGCTTCCTTTCCTGTTCTTCTAAGGGGCCATCTCCAGAGGCTTTACCTACCCACATTTATAACATGCATACTAACAACAGACAGGATGTCAGGAAGATTTCTTCTAACTATTGTGGTTTTGTGATCACTAGGAACTTCAATCATTTTTGCCTGTAGTCAAACGTCTCATCCAAATGAGCAAGTTCATCAACACCAAAGTGAAGAAAAGTGTGGGCAACTGATGTACATCTGTCTAGTTCAGTAACGCAATTTGTGCTAGCTACATGTACACTCATGCTAGCAACAAGGCAGTACCTGGAAAGAAGGTACAATTGGACATACGGGACACCTACCAAGAAGAGGTGCCCCTTTTCTCTAATTTTGTTTGGAGGGTATGACAATAGGCTACCTCTTAACTTGTGACCCATATGGGCCAACCTCCCACTTCTGATGTTGGCCCATATGCAAGGCCCTTATGAAGAAAAGGTCTCTTTGAAATTTGATGCTAGTGCATGAGAAAGTCGTATGATAAGGGGGTTGGTTACCTCCCAACTAATTGCATCCCTTATGGACCCATGTCACATTCCCACTTTTGATTGCAGAGCCTTATGAAATAGAGGTGTCCTTTGTTGTTGTTGGTGGAGCATGAGAATCAGTGGACATTGAATGACTTGGCTAAGTCCAACTTGCAACCCCTACATACTCAGCTCTCATATTTCACCATTGATTGGTTGTTAATTCTCATTTTAAATCTTATTTTGTGTACAATGTAAATCTTAGGCAATATGTTATAAAATGCTATCATTACAAGAGATATCATGTTCATTGTATGTTATATTGTTCACTTAAGTCATTACTATCAAGACTTATCATTTATAAAGATTTAATTATATTAGAGCAACTCCATTAGTAGCATTAAAATGACATGTACATCATTTTTTGGATGAAGTTTCACATCCCAGAGCATTAAAATGAGAATGTTCTTACAAAGATGAACAAGATGGAGTGGGTAATTTCAAAAGCCCCAAAAAAATCCCAAGTTCATGGTCGATCAATGAAAATGATTCATTAGAAATTGATTATTGATTTGGGCTTATTCATGGTTGGGTTATTACTTTTTTTTACCAAAGGGATTTTTTTGCATGTTGGATTACATGAAACAATTTTTAGTAATTTCATTAGCCACAACATATGGGTGAAAGCATGATAAAGTAGTCCAAAAAGTAGCTCTATTATGCAAAAACTAAGGGTCTCCAAATAAAATATACAAAAGATAAATCAATTTGTGAAAGTAATATCAATTTTTTTGGGTGCATTCTATTTTATCTAATGTTGGCATTCTTCATTTTCAAAGTTGAATTGATATGCTTATGTTTTTTAAAATTACTTGCAAGGCAATGAATTAGACCTTTGTTTTTGTGGGTAATTTACAAATAGACTTTAAGTATTTGAAAGTACTTATATTTTTTGCAAATTGATTTTTTTTCCCACACATGTTAATATTGATGTGCTAAACATTTTAATATAAATTGTCTTGTACATGGAATTTGTTGTCATAACTAAAATCATCTTCAACTTGTGAAAAGTGACATAACCATCAATGATAATTTTTTGGTACTTTTTAAAACTCAATTTACATAGGAAAACATGTTATAACCTAGATATGCTTGCTTAGGTTCCTAGCTTTAGGTTTTTTGCCAAATCAACTTAGGTAGCCTCATTACAAAATATTTTATTAAGTTTGTAAACACCTCAAATGTGTGCGACTAAATGTGACTATGATATTAATTATTATGTACTAGAGCTAGTTATTATATACCCAATGGATATCTAAATAGGTGCTTTAAATACTTAATAGAAACCTAAACTCCTTAAGAGATAGGTTAAATACAATTGTATATAGTAGGTAGTAGTTATTTAGCCATGTTTCTAACCACAGTAATTGTGTTTAACCATGCTTAGCTTAAATATTTGTGCTTACCTTCATTTATGTTACTTTAGCCATATTTTGTTTAAATATTTATGTTTAGTCTAATTTTTTAATTAAATTATCGGTGTTTAGCCTAGAAATAATTAGCCAAAATTACTTTTAATAATTATGTTTAGCCATGTTTAACATAGCTTAGTCTACATCTAGGCTTATTCACAATTGGGGTTCCCAAAAAAAGAAAAAAAAGGGGACTCAAAGACTTTTATGGGGCTACTTTTTGCAAATAACATTTACTTGAAACAAATTTAAGTGAAAAAAATTGAATAATAAAATTTAAAATAATTCATGTGGTAGTGGTGAGTTTTCACAATCATACATAACTATCTATGAATGTTTTGGTTTATAAACAGAAATGCAAAAATTCTCAAAAATGTCAAAAATGAATTTCAATGGACAACCAAACATGTTTTTTGGTGAGATTTTTTCTTACACATGTGACCCACACCTCAAGCTAGAGATTTTGAACCCATTGAACATAAGTTTTTGTCAAATGGTTTTTTAAAAGAAATCCTTTTCTTGCAGCTCTTTCCTTCAAAAATTTAAAGATTTTGAAATTTTTGTATAATTTGGTTTTTCATCAAGTTTATATAATGAACATGTATTTTCATTAAAGGGGGCATGTTTTTGTTGTACAAAATTTTTGAAATCAATTGTATGATTTTATGCATTCCTTTTGATTCCTTTTCTTTAAAATGTAGTTTAAACATTTGATATTGTTAGTTTACAAGACTCAAAATGACATTTACATAATATCTAAATGATTCTTAAATATTTCTATTAATTTAACAAGACATCATTTTATCTATTGGCATACAACAATCCATTAACTATAATAATGTAAAATAGACAAAAATCCAAAGTTGTCCTTTGTAATCCTTTAAATACATGTCATTCATTTTTGGTACCCTAATTGTGAATACAACCATCTAACCTAGATTAACCTAACTTAGTTTAGGTGTAATGTACAAATTAACCTAGTATAGCTTAGATTAACCTAACTCAATCTAGGTCCAACCTAAACTATTTTATTGCTTGGGAGATGCATTGGTTGCATGGTAAAGGCATAGCTTAACTACATCCGAATGATCTAACTCTTGATGTTCAATAGGCAAATAACTCAAATGTACTTGTGGTTCCAAAATACTTAAAAAAGAAACGTGCCCTGCAACCATGCCATGTAAGAAATATTTTCAGAAGAAAGTTTTGTATGCAAGTAACAAAAACTTTTTGTGTATTAACGTGTCTATTGCATAGTCTTCAATTAACTTGATGATTTATACCCATTCATGGACATACTAACCCAAGTTGAAAAGCAATTTTCAGATGTTGTAATGAGTGGTTTTTGTAAGGATAGGCTCTCTACCTATATTGTCAATAGTGTTGGTGGAGGTGCATGCATTGTGGCGGTATGAAAGGGCATTAGAAGCTAGTGACATCTCAACATTTCTATTTCCAAAATCTTCATGTGCAATTGGCAAAGTTAGTGGATGAAGGTTGGTCCTAGAGTTTTTTTCAAATTATCACACACATATGTTAATAATGTGTTGGCGATCCTTTTTGAATGGTTTTCTTTTGTTGTCTTGCAATGTTGATGAACATGGATGGCATGTCAACTGATGATTCCAACCAAGTTTTAGGCAATCAATATTTTCTTAGTGTGGTTATGAAGGGTTTTGATAAAAGGGAAGGTTGAAACTACTAGAATTGGTTAATGCAAAGGCACTTCTATCTTTAGGCCTTAAATAAATGACTACTAAGAAGGACATTGAAAGGTGCATGGATGTCCATCCCAAGATGGGACAACCAAGAATGCAAGGACATGAACACATATCTTTGCTAGATTGTGTCAAGCACATGGTAAACTTTACAACACTCTATTACACAAATTTGCATAGTTCATATAATAATTGTTAGTTGGTTGCTTATCCTTTGTTTCCATATGTGGCCAACATTACAACAATTTTTTAAGTGGAAATGAAATAGCAACCCAAGCTGCATGTGTGCATTTTTTTTAGAACTATTATGAAAAATGAAGGGTAAAAGCACACTACATGCACCCTTTTTGGAAGTCATAGTGGCAATTTTTTCTAGGTGAGTCAAATATTGTTGCATTATATTCAAATCTATTTGAAAAACTTGGCAAAAATGAGATGAAAAATTGAAACCTACATTCTAATCTTTCAAACCCAAAAAAAATACCAAAAGGATAAATGTTCAATCCAAGGTGAACTTTACAAAAGATGGTACATTTGGTGTCATAGTCCAAATTACCCCAACAAAATTATGATTATAGATTATTTTTCTTCTAGTGGAATTGGAAATTAAACCTATAACTTTTTACCACCACACATTGAAATACCATAACACTTAAGATGAAAAAATCAAGCAAAAAAAGGTCTCTCAAAATTTTTAAGATTTAAAATGAAATTTTCAAGTTCATAAATTCCATTTTGATATCTAAATTGATTTTTTCAAGGCCCATAATTTTAGAGATTTTTTTTAAAAATTTAAATTAAGGTGGTATGAACTTGAAAATGGAAAAAATGTGAACTTCAACATGATTTAACTATTTTTTTTAAAAAAAACTGGATTTGGATTGTAAAAATGGACTTTCATCTACCCTTTTTGGGTGAGTGTAGTGTGCATTTACCCATTTATCAGGAATTGGAATGCATCATAAAAGAAGATGGACTCATTTTCCAAATTTGGAAACAATGCATCTCTATCAATGGTTATTTTCCTCCTTATGAGTATAATCTAGAAGATGAGTTGGAGGTGATGTAAAATTGTCTAGTGGGAAAAAACATGTAGAGATTGATGATTCTTTTGCCCAAATTGTTACAATCCTTGCATCAGTTCCTAACATCTCCCATTTGTACTATCTCTTCTATGGTTTTGCAATGTGCACAAGTTGGGATGAAATATTCATAAAGCACTATGTATAAGACATATTGAAAAATTATGTAATAAAATCAATGACCATTTCAAGTTTTTCCTTTTATGAGTTTTGGGAGGAAGGAATTTGAAAACACCTTTAGATAAATAACTCAAAATAACCAAGATGAAAAATGAAAAATTAGTAACTTGAAATAATATAAGAAGTCACATGTGATTACAAATAAGTTTTCAAATAAAAAAGTGTTAAAAATACCTTGAAAATACTAGAATTGCATAAATAGGCATTGAAAAAGTCATTAAAATTGCATTTATCAAAGTTAAATCTAGTACCAATTTTTTTTAAAGAAACTCTATGAGAAACCATTTGAAATACTTTATATTGTGTGAACTGAAGTTCCCTATTTACAAGAGATTATGATAAAACCCTTAAGATCAACAGGGATGTTACAACAATAGAAAGTTGGAAGAATTGCAATTCCACAAGCCCAAGCTACAGTAGTAGAAACTAGGAACTAAAAGTTTATATGCCACAATAATAAGAAGTAAAATGAATTCAAGATGGTAGTAGAATCTAATTCTTCTTTTGTTAAGGTTATTGCTAGGAGTAGTTTTTGGAAAGGTTTGTAATTACACTGGGTCAAAACACAGTCAAAAGAGCCACAAAAGGTGTCAAATGTTAGATTATGTTATAAAAAATGAAATATTTTCTTTTAACACACATGAATGTCAAGAAACTCAAATTTAAAATCCATTTGATCCAATTTTAGATTTTGGTTTGATTAAGGAGTTTTGAAAATGAAAATTTCTATCATTAAAAAAGGACATTTTTACAAAAGACTTTCAAAGGATTCATATAATAAAAGTAAATTGTTGGTCAAAAAATGAGATGATAATAATTTATTAAACACACTAAAAAAACATTCACAATGGGGATCAAAACCTATAACTAGGAGCCAAAAGGATTACTTTGGGAAAGGACTGCAAGTTCTTTTTCCCAAAAAACACTTTTACATGCAAATGAATTTTTGAATAAATCTTTTTGTAATTTATTCTAAAAAATATTTAAATTTTCCCCAATCCATCACTGTTTTTTGTTAATCATATTGAATAAATATGAATTTTTAAAGTGTGCAGATTCCTTATAGATTCAATGTTTCATCTTGAAAAATGATCAAAATTTTAAGTCATCACTAATAATTAAATTTTTACATTTTTTTTGTTTAATTATACTCTCTAAACTATAAATTTTCTTAATACATTAAGGTGAAATCAAAAAAAAAAAGCCAAGAAATGTGTGGACAAGCCTTTAAAAAATAATAATAATAATTTGAAAAATCACCATGGGAACACTATATATCAAAAAAGAAATTATTTTTTAAATAAGTTTTTATACTTTCAAAGTTGCAACTACAAAATTTTCATGAAAATTCACCATGTTTCAAAAATCCTTTTATATGTTTAAATCATTCAAGAAAAGCATGTGGACAGGTGGTTTTTTGTATCAAAAGTCCTTTTCCTTTATCAAATGTTCACCAAATCATTTCAAATTTTTTTTTAACTTTAATATATTCCACAAAAAGGGATCCATGTGTTCAAAACATTCAAAAAGTAAAAATACGTATACCTATTTAAATTTTAATATTTGAATGTCCTTTTACACTCTAATAATTTTGAATTTGTAATCATGGTTTAAAGTAAAGTTATAGATTTGACCATAATGTAAATCTCGATGCAAAAAAAATTGAGTTTTTATCATGTTATATGTCATATTTGGCCTCAAATTTCATATTCAATTTAAAAAATTGTGTGAAAAATGCAATATAAACCAATAAAAAACTACCACATGAAAAATGCAATCCTTGGAAAGGACTTTAACCTTGGCACGACTAGCTCTTTTTTTTTGCTTTCACCCATCATGTACATTTGAACATTCTTTGAATTTTTAAAGTTCTAGAATTACACATTTAAAAAAAATATAAGTGTTTTTTGAATGTGGCTAATAGGTTTTTATCATTTATATGAATTTTCAATGAATTTTTTTTAATTATGAGTCCTTTTGATAATCCTTTGCAAAATTGACTCCATTTGATGCAATAGGTGTACATTTTCAAACATTCTAAATTAAAACCAAAACTTAAAATTGGATCAAATGAATTTTTACTCTAAGTTTTTTTACATTCATATGAGGGAAAAAGGACTAATTTGCCATGAATACTATGGTTTTAAATGGTAATAAATAAATAAATGTTTGATTTTGACTAATTTTTTCTAACATCTAACACCCTTTTTGGCTCTTAGTAACGTGTTTTGACCCAAATATCAAAAATGACGAATTTTAAAACTTTGAATATTCAAAGACTACACACTATGTACACTTGAAAATTCAGAATTTCAAAACTTCAAGAGTGTTTTACTACACATAAATAGGGTATAATGTAGATGATGTATTGAAAAAAAATTGTATAGAAAAAATTCAAAGATCTATGCATTTTAACTAAAGTTTAATCAAATTATTTGAGTAGAGATTCTAAGTGACTCCTTCCCTCTCCTATGTCTTTCGGCAAATATGAGGTTTACCTATGAATGCAAATAGTCAATTACATCCTAAAATTGTGCCTTATCTCTTAAAGCATTTGGAGGATGCAATCATTCTAGTAACTAGTTCACCAACGTCACTTTAAATTTACTATCTACAAATAGCTTCATGCATAAAACTAATTCATCAAGGTATTCATAGTAAAGGTGCATATTTACCTGAGACATGTGAACAAGTTGAAACATTAGTAATAAAATGCAAGACAAGATACAAATGTGTCATTCAACACTAGCAATGCATTAGATCAAATCCATTTGCTGATACATTTGGAATGTACCTTCCTTTCTTGGAAAAAGACATGGCAATCATTTAGTTGCTTTTCCAACTGGACAGTCCTCCATTAGTTCTTCAAACTTCTTTCCATAGAACCATTTGTAAATTCAAGAAACTTAGACATCCAATACAAGTAACATTTCACCAAATTGATTGAAATGAATTTGAATGTAGCCTAAATCAAAATGGGGCGTCAATTTAATCTTCTATGATATATTGTCCAAAAAACATATGAATTACATTGTATGGTTGGGAGGAAAAGCTCATGTTTACCATTGGACATGGCTTATTTGCCATATCATCTAGGGCCAAGTCACTTACATTAACAACTTCGAAGCTCCCCTTGGTATTCTTTTCATGTGTGTTGGTTATTGATTGAAATTGAAACAATTGGTATCATGTCCAAGAAATCTTACGCACCTAGATTCACAACCTGGCCATGCAACAAAGTTCACCCATCTACACCAATGATGCACATCTTGTAAAGAGATATTAAAACCATGAGCTTGAAACCTCAATATTTCAATTTGATGGTTGGACAAAACCTAATTTGACATTCATTTGATCTATTGTTTGCAGAAAATCAACGATTCCAATGAAATACACTTAATCTAACAGATGGAAATAACCCACAACTATGCTGAGGTGGGGGGAAAGCCCCCCAAAAAATGGCATAGAATTTAGCTCACAATGTTAGCAATGCACCTTATTCCACCAACACATTCCACTAAAATTGTTTCATTACACTAGAAGGATTCCACTATAGTGGGATTGGCACACTCCATTGATTCATGAGTGGAATATATAGTGAAATAGGGCACAATCTATATTGTAGACATTGTTATGGGTGGAATAGTTCCATGGGTTTTTTGTTTGGTTATTGAAAGCAATCTACGGCACATATACAAAATAATTGACACGCTATATTTTAATATCCTCCATTCATACAGACCCTTGGATGTGGTTGGTTAGGCCTTCTTTGGATGTATAAAATATGTAACAACAAACCTTATAACATAGTTTAAAAACCCACAAAAAGCATAGCAAAATTTGAACAACTCACACTAGCTTTCATAAGCCAACTTGCACCAAATGCACTCAAACATGGTGGAAGTAACCTACCCCCAAAATAAAATCACAAACATCAATCAATAAAAGTGCAGTGCAACTTGATGAATTCATGAATGGTTTTTTATTTCACAACCTTAGCAAATCTAGATTAGAGTATACAAATAGTTTGGCAAGGATGACACGACTTGAAAATTCTCAAAGTTTTGCAATATGTACACAATTCCACAATAAACACATCCATGAGAGCTGCAATTGAGTCAAGCATTATTACACTGTACGTGCACTACCTAGTTTGTCCAAGTTGTAAAGATGGAGAGTTGTACATTAGCTAAAGTCTTGCACCATGTAATTTGAAACTCCTATAAATAATTCATTTGCAACAAACCAAAATAAATTAACTGAAGCAAAAATTTGATTGCACTTACTTTCCTTGGGTTCTAGTTTATATTAACACAACCATCAGTCACACTATGAATTTCCATATGTAAGACATGCACATGATAGGGAATGCATTGTTTACCTGTAGTAATCACCTGGTGCCACAGTGGTATGTGTTATTTGCTCATCCTTGAACATTGAAACAATCCCAATGCAACATTAGTCTTCTTTCATTGCTATGATGTAAATTAATACCAACATTGGATGGCCATTACAGTTCAAAACATTGATTGCTACTATCCCTTGTTAATGACAATGCCAACAAGTATGTGGGTGCCAATTGTTAATAATCCAATTCACAAAGCAATCACAAGACAGTCTAAGATCTACTTGCAAATTGGCTACTACTTAAACTTGAAATCCAATATGCTAGTGGCTAGGCAAATGGTCCAATACATCAATGAACCTTGCTTGACACCCAACATGCATTAATAAGCAAACAAAACTTACTTAGACAATTATCAAGATCTATCCCAAGTTTGGATGAACACTATTGCGTATGTTTGTTGCATTAAAGAATTTTGTAGCCAAATACATGATTAGTGAATGGGTTTTTTTTATGATACAGTCACCACATCTAATCATGGTTATAAATCAAGAAAGCAAGACATACCATTCAATTCCCAAAGGGCCCCTTCTACATCCTAGCACTTGAACTTATCAAACTGAAAAAACAAAATGCCCAAGTAGCACAAAGGTCTTATGCCACATTTCTACTCCTACAAGTTCTCTACATGTTTGCCTTTGTATAATGCCAATTTGCATAAAACCATTAGTGCAACAACTCATATCATGTGTGAACCTAATCTACTAATGTGTCCTTGAGCCTTGATCATCCATAGCAAGTAGTGGTGGCTTGGCTATTGGTGCTAATATTACAACCATGTTTGGTTGCTTATTGGTTTGTTGTTTGTAGATCATTTCCAACTTGTCCTGCTTGGTAGATTTTATCCACCCAGAAACATAAAAAAAACTCCACCAATGCTTTAGATATTTCAAATATGCCCTTGACCTAAACTGCATGAAGGGATCATAACCAAAATAATGCAATAAACTTCTTATATTGGTGAAGCATGGTCCAAGAAACAAATCAATACCCAAAGTATGAATGTAAGCTCACCCCTCCTTGAGGAAGCTTGAAGGAGCTCATTGTTATCCAATTCCAATGCTCCCAAGAACTCAAGTTGTCACCATTGCCACAAAAATCAACCAATTGATGCGCATTACTTTGGAAGACCAATACCAAAAAAAAGAAAAAAAAGAATGTTGGGAGGAGTCTTTCCTTGTAAATGGAATCCCAACAATGTTAGAGCTCGGTGCTTTTAAATGTGTGAGACCATGTTTTGTTGAAGCTCGCCACAAATCAAATGTAGTGCTTATTTTTTAACCCAACCAACAACAAACCTAATGTTCATAAAGCCATTCAAGAATGCCTACATAGAAGAACTCATAAACCCATAAACGTTAAATACATAGACCTATAAAACCCCCATCCCCTAGACTTCTTTTCTCTATGCACTCCAATAATCTAATTTGCCGATCATGTGCAACAATTGAGTTGACCTATAAGGAATGTAGTTTATTGAACTCCAAGCTCACTCAAGGAAATTTTGAAACTTACAACACAAGGAGATGAGGTGCAACCAACAATTACACTTGTTTCTCAGATCTCGTGTCCTCTCTCCCCCCGCCCCCATGATTATATTTCATAAATGAATGTCACTTTTGTTGTAAATGTTGTATTAGAGTTGAACTTTTTCCCTCTCCCTCGCCATCCCCAAGTTTTCCTGCAATAGGAACAATATGCCGGTCGTTGAAATGTGTAACAAGTCTAGTTCTGGACCTTTTAAAGAGTTAGAGCAACTAGTGAGTGAGGAGGAGGATCAAGGTTACGATGCTATGAGCTCTCAATCTGGGGACGGGACTAAATATCACTAGCCTCTCATGGCTGCACCGTCGCAAAGCACACCAACCCCACCACAACGAACAAATAAAGAAAGAGTTGGACAAAAGAAGATGGCAACACCCACACCGAAGCAATCCATAGTGATTAGCAAGTAGGTAAGCTCATCGTTACTTCCTGCATTCTTTCCTATTTCATTGCTTCTAGACTGTCTTGTTCATTCTTATCTTCGCTCCTCTTTTGTTGACAAGTGGGCACTAGGTTGAGGTACGTTCAATTTTTTCATCATTGAATCCAACCCTTTTCCCAAGTTATTATTGTGTAGGAACCCAAAATTCACACCCTTTAGATTGTTATTATGTTTAGTGAGGGACATAAGTTTAGAGAGAGAAATTCAATGGTTAGGCAAAAGGATAGCTCATTGGAATACGTCTTAACATGTTTAGGATTCAACTTTTGGGAGGTTGTCACGGATAATGTTTCCCAAAAGCAAAATTGAGGAATCACTTGCATCTTGGTTAAACAGTCTGTCTTTAGCTCCAATTCCATTGTGCTTCTGTTATTAGGGTTCCACATCAATACATATTCTGGTTGCCTAGTTGTATGGTAATGATCACAATTTCCACACAAAGCATAGGGTTTATTCATATCTTTATTCATCTATTATCTGCACAAACCTCTTATCTTTTTTGCATGGATGGCACTAAGCTACTAGACGTTGTAACTTAGTCTTGTTGTAGCTTTTGGAAACCTATCATGATCTCAATACACTGGTATGTTCATGTAATTATGTTTTTCAAGTCCATCTTTTGCTCCCCTTTCTTCACACTGATTTTTCCATCTCCACATTTGAATCATCCTATGACAAGACATGAACTCCATGAACTATGACATTGAGCTACACCCACCCACTACTCATGGGAAGTGGTGCAGCCAATCAAAATGCTACAATAACTACTCACTAGAATTAATGTTGTTGTTAATGGTCATTCAATATGTGGGTTATTGTTACAATTATTTCTATATATCTTAGCCTCTTGTGTATTATGGGTTGAGTTTGAACATTCATCCTACTCATGGACACTATCAAATTTTAATTGATATTGATCATTCACTCTGTGACAGCCATTGTATAAACTTTGTACATGTTGACTTGATTACGATTACAAGTTTTTGAAGAGTTTAAGTCTTGTAGTTATTCTTCTTGAAGACCTCTTGGTTTTGCCTCAGGCTATTTGAAAGAAAAAATTCACCAAAGTGTGTTGTACTCATTGTTGGATGAATAAAAATCCCCTCTTTTTGGTAATATTATTGTTGCGTGATCGAGTTGTCAAGCCCACTTTTTTTAATTATTCTTTGTTTTGGATCCATGGTTCCATTTGGACCTATGTTCACATGTCCATCAACTGTTACAGAGACCTACATTTGCATTTATCAAGGAAGTTCATTGGACATTTTGTATGTGAAGTATTAATTAGTACATTCATGTTTGAAACCCAAGGAGCATTAATGCAATTACAAATTAATTAAGGTTGAATTGACTACCATAAAAGTTACAAAACTGTCCCTAAATCTTGGATTATTTTCACAACATCTGAGTCCAGAAGATGAGGTTCTGGTGCCTGTAGATTGGGGGTGGGGGGGGGAGCACTTTCTAACTCTAAATTTAATTTGCCTCCTATATTGTTAAATGATTGTGTTCTTAGATCTACACCTTTCTGTTGTAGCTTCTATTACTTTCTTGATCCATTATCACCATTTGTTGTAGATGCCATAAATTGCAAGGTTGCAGTTCTCTTCCCAGATGTGCTTCAACTACACCGTTGGATCATATGGGCCTTTTGCACCTCAACTTGGGTCTGTAGCCATAAGCCTTTTTTGAGCACTAGTATTGTCCTAATTTTTTTGTTGTACGACCATATTGACTTGTACATTCAGCTATCTAGATGTTCAAGTCTCCCATCTGTAGATATTGTTTGAAAATTTGGATCCCAATTTTTCTTGTTCCATTATTTTCAATCTAGGGTCTGTCTAACTCTTAATCCCCCCCCCCAACCCCCCTTCAACCAGTGGGCCTAAGGATTCTCATACTCACCATCATGTAATGATGATGTAGGATTGAAGCAAATCCTCCCCAGAACCTCCAAATCTCATACTCAAAACACTTGGACCTTCCACTTGAATTATACTCAAATTCCACTTGAATTCTACCCAAGATCCACTTGAATAATACTCAGAGTCCACTTAAATTAACCCCAATATCCACTTGAATAGTACCCAAAGTCCACTTGAAATCATTTCTCATTATATGGATGTTGCAAAGACTGGGATGGGTTTATCATTAATATGACAATTTTGTCATTATTCCTAGTGCTTATTCTTTGCCTTTTGATGGCTTATGTCACCTGTGAGACCCCACTACCTCTTACACTTGTAGGTTGTATTTGAACTTGATAACATTGTTATTTTAAGATTCAACTTAAAGTGAACCGGAATTGTTCACAAGGTTCCATTGATTTGCTGGTGGCATGAGTTTCGTTAGGATATTTGAAAAGAGAGAATCACATCTTATTCTTCCCATGAGTTGTGTGTCAAAAATTCAATATGTCAACAAACACAAAATGTTTGAATTGTTATGGTTGATTTTCCCTTTTCTAGCATCATAACATATTGTTATATTTGAAATATTAATTTGAACTCATAGATGTTATGGGGCAAGATTCTACATAAGTTTTGTTACATTATAAATACAAAGCTTTCATTTAACTTATACTCAATTTATATTATATTCTTATATCAATATTCCAATGATTCAGTTTTTAAAGCTAAATAGACTAAACCACTTTGTCATAAGCATAAATGATTCTATCTATCCCCAAGCCTGTATCAGCTTTTGATATTCTTCCATTAGACATGAAGTTTATTTCCATGTCCCTTTGCCCATTGGTTGATTGCTATTGTTTTGTGGGGACCAGATGTTGTTGTCCACTTTGTTGCTACCTATCATGATGCACTATTTATTAAATTTGAATGTGGTGTAATTTGAGTCGTAGCCAACATCATAGGTAAGTCTGCCCCTTGTTACCTTTAATTTCAAGCATATATTTTATGGACTAATAAAAGTTAGTGCTGGTAGAGAATCTAGCAGTGACATGAACACTATAAATATTGGATCTAGAATTCAATTTTTCAATATTCAAAATTCTATTTAATATGCTTCGAGTATATTTCTTGTCATGATCTACTATTGTGGCACTGTATGATTTGGTTGATGTTTGAGGTCGGAAGGCCTACCAATAATCTGAATATTTTGTTGGCAATTATGTGCCAATTGTGTCATATCTGTTGGGTGGAATTAAAGATCCAAACCTAAGTTATTGGTGCATCACATGCATACATTTTAAATAATTTTCAGAGGATAAATGTGTCATGGCAATAAAGTCTACAAGAACTTGCCTCTTATTCTTAACATGGACCACCTATGATTTATGAAGATGGTTTGTAGGCTCTTCACAATGCTCTACACAATTTCACAATTATATGTTCATTGTAATGTTTTTGAAACCTACACATATGGTATCTACTATTTATGAGCCATATCCATTGAGATGTGAGTGATACATCCATTGATTTTGATTAATGACACACTAACTCCTATTTTTCTTCAACTTCCATATGTAGACATGTTTTTGTTTGAAGGAAATTGAAGCTGCCAAAGAGACTGATCCATCATAGTGCTATAAAACCTTGAGTGGATTGCATATTAGTGCAGTGTTCACCCAACCCAAGGGCTTATTGCACCTTCATGACAAGAGGTGCAAGTGTGTACATAGTCAAATGTTATTATTGGATCTTTGAGCCTACACCATGCTTAACCAAGAGGGAGGATTTGTCGATAAAATCATACATGCACTAATTATCTATCCTATTTGGCCTTTTGATGCAATTCTTTTGAATGCCATTTGTATTTGGATAATGACCAATAGAAAACAAGTTCAAGTACTATAGCTAAAATCCTTGAACTGGGGGGGTTTAGGTACATGTGAGCTCTTATGTATTCCATTTGTAATCATGGACATGCATTTCTTGTTTGGAATTAAGATACACATTTCTTGGTGTTGTTATGTTTAGTGAGGGACTTCAGTTTAAAGAGAGTATGAGTGATTAGGGGAAAGGAGCCATTGATTATGTTTAATGGAATACAACTTGACCCAAAGTATAGGGTGTTGTTCCCATCCCTATCCATCTATTTTGTAGGCATCTTTTATATTTGATTTCTAAATTATCATGCTAATACACATCATAAGTGAGTATCTTTTTGGCTTCAGGAAAATTGACATGATTCTAGGACACGTGTTCATGAATGTTGGGTTTCAATTTCATTCTTTGCTCCATTTTTTTCAATATTCCATTGCCACATTTGAATACTCTTCCCACATGGGTATTGTGATATGAGTTCAGTGCTACTACTTCACCAAGCTACCACCCACTCTTCATGGGAAGCATGATGTAATCAGTTGGGGTGAATATCCTTTTTTTATTAATTAAATATTATTAGTTCATGAACTTATTGAAAGGTAAAGAATAAATTTTATACAAGGTGACTTGAAATGTGAATATGAAATTCATCAAAGTTATTTGTTCATTGGGATAATCAAGTGCATGCATCCTCTCACTGAAATTACATCAGACATTTGACTTCTTGTTATCTACCTTGGCCTAGCCTAAATTGTGGAAGCAAAAAACCACTAGATGATGTTGATGGAGGTCATGTTTCACAAAGCCAAGTTGATCATGCAATTTCAACAATTTACTAGCTACCTTTTATAATGGTTTATTTCTAGCCTTAGTTTTGGGAGTAAGTTAATCAAAGGTAGTAGAAAAATTTGTAGTGTCATAAACACTGTAAATCTGGATCTATCGTTCTTTTGGAATGTAAGGTTATCATCACATTATTGAACAATTGGAAAGATTGTTTAAATTTATCCAAAAACTTGCCAGAAGGCTTGTTGTACATGTTGTGGTAGTGGTATGATGTGGCAACTGTACAATCTTCAAGTCCTCCATGTACCCTTTGGTTTTGGGTTGTAACAATGTGTTGATGTCATTTCACATCTAGATGGAAAGGTTTAGACCCAAGCTCCTTGTGAATGGTCTATAATTTTTTTTGAATCATTCTATGTACACAATGCCTATTTTTATGTGTTGCCTTTAAGTCACAACGTTTGAATCAAGTTTGTTCTACATGGTTCTTTCAAGAATGTATAAAATAATATGCCCTTTCATGATTATTTGGCTTTTTTTCAATCTAGTTATGATGCTAAAAATTATGACGTAACTGACATTTGTTAGCTAGAGTAAATCTAGACTTATGTAGAGTGTCATGTTAGTGTCCTTCAATTTTGGTTGTGCATGAAAGATTAATGCACATCCTTATTAGGGTATGTGTCGCAACCCTAACCTTGGGCTCGTGATCAAGACAAGGGCTTGCAAAAGTGCGGGCCAAAAATGAAGCCCGAGAGTCACATTTAATACTCCCAAGAGTGTAGGAGAGTGTGAGGGAATGAATCCTCACACTCCCAAGTGAGCTCCCACTTGGGAGTTGGAATGCCAATGGATTCTTGAATTTTCAAAGGGCACTTGTAGGGGTCAAAACTCATTAGATCAAAGAGTTTCTTATATCATTGAAAATATCTTGGAACATAGATGTTTAAAATGGGCTCGCATGACCCATTTGGATACTTAAAACATAAGTTATGGCCAAAAGAAAGGTCAGGAATCAAACTATCAATTTGACTCCCGACTACTATAAATCGAGAATTGCCCCGATTTACTTGCGTGTAGGTGGCGTGTCACATACCCTTAGAAAGCTCTTGACAAGGGCTACAACGTTTCTTCAAGCCTCACCTCAATCAAAGGTCTACATAAGAGGTTTTGGGCTTCCAAAGTCGCAGGAGTCTCAATTTCGGGAATTTTGGGACTCCCAACTTGAGAGTCTCAGGACAAAATGACATTGAGGTGTTGGCCCCCTGGCCATGCACAAAAAATAATATAAGGGGGAAGGTGGTGGCTTCCCCCAAGTCTAAGCCATGGTGAGTCTTGTGAATCCGTGTTTGCCGGTGGTTCATCCATGCACCAAAAATGTTCAAACTATGCACTAACCAATTTGTTGTTGATGCACAAAACAACAAAGTCTTGTTGGTCCATGGATGGCCAAAAGTTCACCGAATTCCCACTCAATGTCCACTTGAATTATATCAAACTTCCACCCAAATTCCACTATTCTACTTTTTAATATTCAATCACCTAGCCAGAAAACCATGCAATGTTTGAACATATGTATATTTTTGTCTAATTAGTATAAGTGGGTCCTTTATGTAGCTAGTAGACTTAATGTGTTTGTGTTGGCATTATAAGGCATGACAACATTAAATTTAGTAGCCCCAACCATCAACTAAGCACCCAAGAAATGATATGTTCAAGGGAATTAGCCACCAAGTGCCACTAAATGGCAAATTGTAGTGGTAAGCCCAAATGGAAAAATTCATACTACATAATTATGTGGCTTGCTTCTAGGAGGAGCAATATAAAACTTGTTTACAAACATTTCTTGCAAATTTTGTGATGTCAATTATGGACTTTGCAGAAAATTATACCTTTCAAGAGTAAATGCAAAAGATGCACTAGCATTCTTTCTAAATAACAATTCTTGTTCATATATGTTATCAATGGAATGATGCCTATCTTGCTAATCCTATTTTGAAAATGACAAACTCATTACAGAATACCATTACTATATTTTTGACAATAATGAACACGATACATGGTTTGTCTAACATTATTTTTAGCTACATTGGGCATGTTCAACATCATGCAATGTTTACTCCAACGACCACATTGTGTGGTCTAACAGTTGTGCAACCCAGTTCAAATCAAGGTGAACATTTTATCATGTTGCAAGGTACTGGACTTATAGTCATTCTTGATTACCAAATTGCAATGGATTTTTAAAACATAATTTTACTACATCCAAGGTGATTTTAGTAACCTTTAAGTTTTAAACAATGTTTCATATCTATTTTGTATGCTCCTAGGTACCAATCATTGACCAAAGATTCTATACATTTGCCCAACGATTGTTGTATGGTGTGGTTTTATTTCAGTTTTGGACATGGTAAAGGTGTTGAAATACGAAAAGAACAACTTACCATGGATAGTACAAAGCTCCAAAATGCTACAAATATAGTGGCCTTTTGCAAAAGGAAACATAAAGAAGAGCATTTAGCATATCCAAATGCTCATTGAAAAGTGTCAAGGTTTTTCCACTTGGTGAAACTAGAAGATGTGGACCAAAGTGTAGCTTGGGATTGTAAAAATATTGCAAGTTCTCATGCTTTACATTATGTGACCTTGGTTTCACCAAGAGATATTACATTCTTGAAATTATGGAATCTAACATGTTTCTGTCTAGAGTGTATGGATGACAATTCAAAATTTTGTGAAAACAAATCCCATGTTCTGCCTTGGGCATTACAAACCTTTGAACCTACAAATATCTAACAAGTGCAATTTGTCCTCCAAGCTCCCTTTTTAATAACACTATCAAATTTATATATTTTAGTAGTGTTATAAATTTTGGACTTTTATTGTGCAAAATTTCTCATCTATGGGAAGGTACTATTTGTATTATTTTGTAGGCGTGTGGGACCATGGCTCAAAATGACGATTTTGAACATGAATTTTCAGATTCTGACATGGAAGAAAATGGTGAATCTAAAGTAGCAAGGAATGAGGTGGGTGACGACTTTGTTGTTGTTGCTAACGAATTGGAGAATGGGGATCCTTTCTTTGTGATTTTGTGTGACCATGTTTTGCACCGATGCAAAACAACATTCCAAGATGAATGGGGTAATATTTGGTATGAAGGTGATATGTTACTAAGTGGGATTTGGTATCATCGTATCCTAGGATAGAGGGGTCAATATACATCTTACAGGTTGTTGAATGACACACCCCCTGCATTTGTTTTTCATTTGATCTTGAAATCCAAGTTTGCCATGCTGCCCAATGCTACGAAAAAAGGTACTCCAAGGTTTTTTATGGCTTTTGAGGTTAGAGAAAGTTTGATAGCTTGCCTTGAAGAGAGACAAACCTACCAAAAAAACTAATTATGTCACAAATTGAAGACTTCTTAGTGCATTTTGCTAGGGGTAAATTTAGCCTTTTCTCCAAATTGGACATATGTAAGGAGTGATTGGTTTTGCACTTGGATGTTAAGTACAATTGAAATATGTAATCAAAACATATTGTCTATTTGTCCAACTTAAAAACTTGGGGGTCCTTTGTCTATAATCCATTTTCTTGTCCATCTATGTGTTCATGAAAGTTGTTGACATCCTAATTTGTCCTAAGAAAGATGTTTGGAGATTATAATTGGCTGTTGCAAGTGGTGGTAATAGCTTTGGTATATTATCACAAACTTGATTTTAAAAAACAATTTGGGGATGTAAGTTTGTATGGTTTAATGCGGCCTTGATTATTTTAATTAGGAGTAATTTCATATTGGGTGGTGTTAACAAGTTGAAATAGTTTTAATCTCATAGTTTGTGACCCTATTTGTTCAAATTGGGTTTAATCCCATAAGAGGTGCATTGTGAACCCATTCATATTAGAAATTAAGTCAGATGTATCTTATTACTTGTTCAGGTTGGAGGCTTCTTTCATATTCTTTCCAAGTATATGTAGTAGAGATCTTCTTTGCATTTCCACCTTTTTATTCATTTTGCAGTTGTTAATGTGGGAGTAGGGACTTCATGAGACTAAGAGTTGGTGGGAGCCACATTCAAGAATTGTGGTTTAATAGTAATTTATAGTTTTGGTCATCTACATATTTTTTATTTCTAGAAGATCCTCAAGCAAGATGGTGTATACCAATAAATTAGTACTACAAAGTGGTTACATTCAAAAATAGACATGTGTGATGAAGGGTTAAATATCAAAAAGGAGTTAAATGATAATCATGCATATGCTAACAATTTTAAAGTTCTATTCAATGAGAGGAAAGTTCCAATGGGTTCAACTTTGATGCATGCAATGACAATGTTTTGGTTGCAAGAATCCAAAAGTTGTATGGTGTTGTGTATATAAAAAAAAAGATCACCAGTGGTGCAATTAAGGTTGTCATTGCAGAGAAGGATGTGTGGTGAATTGGTCTTGCTTTACAACTCAAGTGCAGAGCATGAGAGCAAGAGGACATGAGAATAATAGGCATAATGATAGTGGGGGAAAAAAATGGCAATGTTTATTGTTATGTATAGAAGAGGGATTTCTCCATTAGTAATCATATATTTGGATTCTCACAGAATAGAAGAGGATACTACAAACTTACCTCATGATTCTAGTGACAACAAAGCCCACAAACTTTAGAGAATGGACCAATGGATTATTTTGGCTCCTTGATGCCAAAGCACTGAAATGAGTGCAATCCATATAGAGTTTTACATAAGCTTATGTTTTGTTTATGCACTGTTTGGGTGAATGATATATAATAATATTTGCTTTGATCTGTTGGTTGAACAAGCAAGGATGAGGGGAACTTGGATGTTGTCCAATCATCAAAGAAAGTAATTTGTAAACATGGTTGTGGTGATAATACTAGTGTAAGACGAAAACAAGCCTCAAATGGTGAGTTACAGTCACAAAAAATTAGTTCCTGGCTTGACTTGGATTATCTAATGTTAGCTAACAGGGAAATATGTGCAACTATGTAGAGATGGGGCATTCTAGATTGCAAGATTAGAACTAATTATTGGTGTCTATCTTGTACATATTGATCCATATTAGGTGGGTTGTATGTATGGTTTCAACTCATAAGTGAAGATTTGGGCCTTAAGCTTGAGAAATTGCAACCAAACATGTTTAAATCAATAAAAAGGGTCACGATTTCAAAAGATGACACTATCATACTGGATGGTGGGGGTGACAAGAAAGCCATTGAGGAGTGATGTGAATAGGTATTGATTTTTAAATTTAGTTTAAGATCCAATTATTTGTGTTTCAATTACTTGGTGTATTTTTTACTTTTGAAACCTTGTTTTTAAAATAGTCCATGTGTAGTTTGTTCCATGTTGAAAATGCATCACTAAAGGTTTTTAATGTAATCATAGTTGTTACACATAGAAAACTAGACTTGCACTGGCAATGCAACTCATTGTGCGATGGGTGGATACAGATACGTGAAACAATAAATGTTGCGACACCAAATTATGACAAGGAAAAGCTGCAAGAATGCTTATAGTGCACTTATTAGTGTGTCAAGTGTTGTAGTGTATTGTCCTTGATGACAACAATAGAAGGGTGTAGGCATGGTCAAGTAAATAAAAATAATAATTCGCCTCATTGCAATTTTGAGGTGTTTCATGAAATTAATGTTAAAGTTGGTCTTAATGAAAATAATTCATAGGTGCAAGTGCATACATGTTAAGGGGGCTTACATGAGTTGTATTTTATGAAAAAAAATGGAAATGAAACCAAAGATTCATTCTACTTTCATTATAATTGATGAAACACATGGTTTTTTCCGGTTTTAGAAAATTGATTATAAGTAGGTCCATATAGCATAGAACATCAAAGTATGAAAATAGAGGTCTTGAATCTTATGGCTCTAATGAATGGATGAACAACTTTGATTGGGAGCTTGAAGGCTAATAATCTCCATTGTGTAATCATTTTAGAGGGAGCAGATTCTACAAACAATTATAAAACTCATTACAAGAATCAGGAAACTCAAATGGGGTGAATTTGCATATCTCCTTTTTTCTGGGTATTATTATTGTTTGGTATTTGATTTTAAGCACTATGAAGTCTAATGTATTTAGGTGTGTTTTTTTCCAACCAATGATGTAATAGTTGTGCAATTTTTCCACTACTTGTGTTATGTTCATTCAAAACCTATGTTAAAGAATGTCGCAACCCTAACTTTGGGCTTACAACCAAGGCAAGGGCTTGCAAAGGTGCAGGCCAAATGTGAAGCCTAGGAGTCACATTTCATGCTTTCGAGAATGTAAAAGAGTGTGAAGGAATGAACCTTCACACTCCCAAGTGAGCTCCCACTTTGGGAGTTAGAGTTTCGATGGACTCCTGAATTTTTAGAGAGCGATTACAAGGGTCAAAACCCATTGGAATGAGGAGTTCTTTATATCATTGGAAAAATCTTGGAACATACATGTCTAAAATGGGCTCGTATGACCCATTTGGACACTTAAAACTTGAGTGGCCAAAAAAAGGGCTAGGAGTCAAATTGCCAATTTGACTACCGACCACTAAAAGTCAGGAATCGCCCCAATGTATGTGCATGAAAGAGGCATGCAACATACCGTTGGAAAGCTCTCGACAAGGGCTATAACTTTTCTTTAAATTTAATTTCAATTGGAGGTCTTCACGCAAAGTTATGGGGCCCCAAATTTGTGGGAGTCCTAATTGTGGAATTTTGAGACTCCCGGAACAAAATGACATTTGTATGCTGGCCCCGTGGCCAGGCATAGAGTATACTATAAGGGGGAAGGTGGTGGCTTCCCCTAAGTCCGGGTCGTGGTGAGCCTTGTGAGTCCATGTTTGCCCGTGACTCATCCGTGCACCAAAAGTGTTGCAATTACGTTCTAACCAACTTGTTGTTTGGTTTGTGCAGGTCCATGTGAGTAAGTGAATTGCTTGTCATTCTTCCTAGTCCCATCCCAAAGCTTCAACACACCCTTTTACCCCCAAAGTGCTGCAAGCTAAGGAGCACACCTTAACTCCTTTTTCTTTTGTTGCCTTCACCTTTAAACTTGTAGTTGAATCCATCAAAAAGCTTGGGGGTGCATCACAAAGAGAATTTGATTTTGTTATGAAAAACCCTAAACCCTAAGGTGTTGGAGGGTGAAAGACTAAATGTGCATATATATGTGCATGTTGTGAAAGGAACATTAACTGATGTGAAAGAAGAAATGAATCATGTGCATATTTTGTTGTAATTAACAACTTTTTTCTCAAAGTTCACTTGTGTTCTAAATTCAAGTTCTCAAATGGAAAATGTGGTGCAAATCCATGGTGTTAGTACAAGGGCTATTTGTGAACAATTGTTGGGCCATCCTTTAGGGTTGATGAACACATTGTTGGTAATTTTTACATGGAAAAGGTGGGTGTGATATTTTTCTTTTAATGCGTAATTAGGTCAACAAACCTATAATTGTGGCATCACAATGGTTAAAGTTTTAGATTGAGTGTCTAATTACCACATATGTAAAGGTTAACCTAACCTCCTTTGGTGTCTATATTAACTTGGGGAGAAGGTTTCAATGAATTTTGCAAGTTCCCAAGTAGTGGGTGTTGAACATATTATAGATGTTTTACACAACACATGAATTAGTTCTAAACTCCATTATGAAGTTTATACTTTAGTTTTGCTTCAAAAAGTACAAGTCTAATAGACTATCATTTGTGCATTTTAGGGGAACTTGAGAAAATTTTTGGTTTCAAATATTTGGTGATGTGTGAATGTAAGTTGCAAATGTTTTAAAACATAGAGAGGGGATGCCTTTATGGGTTTTGGGTGAGTCAACAATGGGATTTTTTTCTAGAATTAGTTTTGATTGTTCTTAAAATAATGGTCCTTAAACTTGAATGTTGGTGCCCAAGGAAAAACCTCACAAAATGCATACCTACCAAAATAGTCTAAAATTGTTCGTGATCCATATCTCTTGATCAACTCTTCATATATGTTTGTTAGATGGGTGAATGCATGTTTTCATTCAAATCATGGCATAGCTCTACTCACCAAAAATCTAGACATCAAATGCATAATCTTATTTAAAGAGATTTGATTTTGCATCTAGTTCTGGTGATGATAGATTGAACTTGGTTCTATATATTTTGTTCACAATTTCATGTTGGTTCTTGTTATAATGACCTATTTTTTGCAGTGGCATTTGCAGTGAATCAAATTTCAAAAACTTGGTATAAATGTCAAATTGTCAATGGATGCAATGTGTTTGGAGGTTTTGTTTTTGAAGATTTTTCATGTGTTTAATTAGAACTATTAAAGAATGAACTATCTTTCCATTGCTAGGTAATCATTTTTTTAGATTGCTTTTGTTTAAGTTATCTCCAAGAGAGCTTAAACTAAGTAGCATTTGATAGCTTGTGAAGGATTCCACACCAAGCTATGCAATAAGGTAGGCTTTTGTAAGGTTATGTGATGTGATGTTTATTAGATTAGAATTTGTTTTTAAAGAAAAAAAGTAATCTTATTGAAAGCTGCTGACACACCCCCAAACTCCTTGAAACATTCAAATGCGAGTCCAAAAGTGAAAACAGTGGAAGAAAAAGGAGTTGGGTACGCTTTCTAATTTGCAACACTTCGGGGGTAGGAAGGTCGTGTTGGAGCTTTAGGATGGGGACTACGACAAATGACAAGTGGATCAATTATTCACACAGACCTACATAAACCAAACAACAAATTGGTTAGTGCGTAGTTGGATCACTTTTTGGTGCATGGACGAACTAAGAACATACATGGACTCATAAGATTTACCACAACCTAGACTTGGGGGAAGCCACCACCTTCCCCCTTATAGTATTCTTTATGCTTGGCCACGGGGGCTGCACCCAAATGTCATTTTATCCCAAGATTCCCAAGTTGGGAGTTGAAATTCCTGAAATTGGGACTTTTGGAACTTTGGAGGCCCATAATTTTTGTGCAAACCTCTGATTTAGGTGAGGTCTAAAGCAAATTTGTAGCCCTTGTTGAGAATTTTCTAACGATATGTGGCACACCACTTGAACACATGTATTTCAGGGTGGTTCTCGACTTTTAGTGGTCAAGAATCAAATTGGCACTTTGACACTTAGTTTTTCTTTTGGCCATAACTTGTGTTTTAAATATTCAAATGGGTCATGAAAGCTCAATTTAGACATGTACATCTTAAGAGCTTTCTAATGGTATAAGGAACTTTCCAATCCAATGAGTTTTTACCTTTGAAATTACTCTTTCAGAATTTGGGATTCTATAAGGATTCTAACTCCCAAGGTGGGAGTTCACTTGGGAGTGTGTGGGCTCATTCCTTCACACTCTTTCACACTTTCAAGAATGTAAATGTGACTCTCGAGTTGCACTCTTGGTCCACACCCTACCTTAGTCATAAGCCCAAAGTTAAGGTCATGACAAATGTGCATTATATGATGTATCATGTTTTACACTTGCAAAACATGTGTTTTATAATAGATGATTAGCATGTTAGGGGTCAGAATAATACTTTCATGTTAGTGAAAAGTAATATAGAGATTGTACAAGCTCTTGGGGCAAACATACAGGTGTTTATGTTTACATACACATACAATAACTTATTTTTTGAAAGATTTATACACTTTGTGTACATACTTTTGATTTTGTAACCAAATATGCGCAACTTGTCATGGTATAAGGGTTGTACAAATGGGCAATATGAGGAATAAGAAAATAGCCTATGCTGAAAAGGAAGCACAAAGGTTGGAGAGAAAAGCAACACAAGAGCCACCCGTGAAATGAAAAGGGAATGGTAAAGTTTTCCTTTCAACATCATGTCACATTTGTGGGCACTAATTAAAAATGAATTATTGGGAGTTGTAGACTGATTGCATTTAGTTTTCACATGGATATTAAATTATGTTTTGCATTATGTGCAGGTTAGAAAAGTGTCATGGCCTAGGATATTTTTGGATACTCTGGGCAATGTCATGTTTTAGGATATTTTGGGATACTTTGGGCAATGTCATGTCTTAGGATATTTTGGGATACTTTGGGCAATGTCATGTCTTAGGATATTTTGGGATACTTTGGGCAATGTCATGTCTTAGGATATTTTGGGATACTTGGGATACTTTTGGCAATGCATGTCCTAGGATATTTTGGGATACTTTTGGCAATATCATGGCCTAGGATATTTTTGGATACTTTTGGCAATATCATGGCCTAGGATATTTTGGGACTAGTATGGTTCAGGGTTATAAAAGGAGATAGTC
>Ga0116227_10004105_pt1 | contig 31794 bp, 32 predicted proteins | sample S1TSphgellanicum_FD_89693 | JGI IMG/M metagenome (GOLD analysis project Ga0116227, IMG submission 89693) | Host-associated microbial communities from peat moss isolated from Minnesota, USA - S1T2_Fb - Sphagnum magellanicum MG | ecosystem: Host-associated > Plants > Peat moss > Unclassified... | reverse complement strand
GCCATGGCCGGAACCCGCGTCGAAGCCATGCCGACCGTGCCCGCGACGCTGGCGACCGACTTGCCCGATGGCGTCGCCGCCGACAGCGTCGTGTGGGACGAAACGATTGCCGCCGGGGGCTATACCGCGCGTATCCTGACGCGCGGAACCCGGCTGCGCCTGACCGATGTCCATGGCGATGGCGCAGTGGCGATGCTGGTGTTCAATGCCGAACGCACGGTCGAACGGCTGAATGTCGCCGACACCGTCAAAGTGCAATGGAACGCCTATCTCGGCGCCGGTCGCCTGTTGCTGTCGGACATGGGGCGCGTCATGCTGAGTGTGATTGCCGACGACACCAAAGGCCATGACGCGTTTTGCGGCGCGTCGAACCAGGCGTCGAACGCGCGCAAATACGGCGATGGCTTCAACCACGGCGCGCATCCCAACGCGCGCGACCGGTTCGTCATCGCGCTGGCCAAATACGGCATGAACCGGCGCGACATCCACCCGTGCATCAACTGGTTCAAACCGGTGACGATTGCCGCCGACGGCGCGATCGAGCTGGATACCGGGCCGCACCCGGCCGGGCAGTCGATCACTTTGCGCGCGGAAATGGACGTGATCGTGGTGCTGGCGAATTGCCCGCATGTGCGCGACCCGCGCCCCGATTATGCGGTGACCCCGGTGCGCGCGACCGCGTGGCGCGGGCCGATCACCGCGCAAGACGACCCGATCCGCCTGGCGACGCCCGAAGGCCTGCGCGCGTTCGAAAACGTCGAAGACTATTACCGGAGGTAACCTGGCGATGATCCCCAACACCCCCGTTCCCGATCTGCCCGGCACGATCGTTCACGATGAAGTCGTCGCCGCGCGCGCGCCCTGGCACCATCTGGTCAAAAAGGGCGAAACGCTGCGCATTGTCGATCTGCAGGGCAACCAGGCGGTCGATTTCCTGATCTATGCCGCCGCCGACGACGCCGAACGCTACAGCGCGCAGGACACGATCGCCGCGCAGGGCAATGTTTATCTGACCACCGGCACGCCGTTGCTGTCGAACGAAGGGCGGCCGATGATGACCATCGGGTCGACCTCGGTCGTCCGCCACGACACCATCGGCGGCGCCTGCTCATGCGAATCCAACACCTTGCGCTATGGCCACCACACCAAGGCGCAACATGCCTGCGTCGACAACTTCCTGCTCGCCAATGCCGATTATGGCCGCACCAAGCGCGACATGGTGTCGAACATCAATTTCTTCATGAACGTGCCGGTCGAAGCCGACGGCTCGCTGGGCATTGTCGACGGCATATCCGCGCCCGGCCTGCATGTCGATCTGGTGGCAGAAATGGACGTGGTCGTCGTCGTGTCGAACTGCCCGCAGATCAACAACCCCTGCAACGGCTTTGACCCCACGCCGGTCCGCATGATCGTCGCCGCGCCCTAAGCAGGCGGAGTTGTCTCTCCGTCGAGCGTCAATTGCATGCACATCAGGTCGAGCCAGGCGCCGAACTTGGTGCCGACCTCGCGAAACTGCCCGACTTCGACAAAGCCCAGTTTCCGGTGAAGCCGAATCGAAGCGAGATTGCCCGCTTCGATCCCGGCAATCATCGCGTGCCGGCCCTGCATCCGCGCCCGTTCGATCAGCGCGTGCAGCAACGCCTCGCCAAGGCCGCCGCCGCGTCGGTCGTCGCGCACATGCACGGTGTGTTCGACCGTACGGCGATAACCGCTGCGCGCGCGCCATTCACCATAACTGGCATAGCCGACCAGGCCACCGGCCGGATCGACCGCAACGATGACGGGAAAGCCGGCGCTGTGCCGCGCCGCCAGCCATTCGCTCCGGTTGGCATGATCGACCAGCGTTTCATCCCAGACCGCGGTCGAATGGCGCACCAGGTGGTTGTAGATCGCGGTGATCGCGGGAACATCGCTGTCCCGTGCATCACGAATGGTCACCGGCACTGTGGTTGGGCTCATGCGGCAGAACTCGCGCCAAGCGTGCGCCGTGCCCGGCATGATACCGGGCACGGCGCAAGTGATCAGCCCTGCTTTTCGAACGCGGCGGTGAGTGTCAGCCGCACGTCATCGCTGATCAGCGGCACGTATTTGGTCACGCCGAAGTCCGACCGCTTGATCGTACCGGTGGCGGAAAAGCCGATGGTAAAGGCCTTGGTCAGCGGGTTGGTGCCGGCGCCACCGAACGTCGCTTCCAGTGCGACGGGCCGGGTCACGCCGTGCAGCGTCAGGTTGCCGTCGATATGCGCGGTGTGGGCGCCGGTCTGGGTCACTTTTGTCGCGGTGAAATGGATTTCGGGATATTGTGCCGCGTCCAGCCAGGTCGGGTCCTTCAACTCGCCATCGAGCACGGTGTTGGTGGTCGAAATCTGTGCGACCGGCAGCGACACGTCCAGCCGGTCGGCTGCCGGGTTCGCCGGATCGAGCGTCAGACTGCCGGTTGCGTTCGGGATCACGCCGAAGAAGTCGCTGAAACCCAGATGGTTGACCGTGAACTGCGCCAGGGTGTGATGGCTTTCGACTTTGTAGGTGCCGGCGGGCACCGGCGTCGCCGGGCTGCCCTGCGCGAAGGCGGCGGCGGGGATCAGCGCCATAGTGGCAAGCGAAAGCAAGGCTGTGCTGCGAAAGGTCATGATCGAAATCCTGTTCTGCAAAATGGGGATCGTGGCGTTAGATCCACGATCGCTGCGCCTCGTGTAGACATTTTTTCGCCCGATGGTAGGCGCATGATCGGTTGATGAATGATCGTCATGGTTTCGCGTGCCGATCTCAAGTCCAGGGGGGACTGCCTTGACAAACCGCAAGTCGGCAGGCCCGATCACGTTGTCGCCGCTGACGCTGGCGCTGATCCTGATCGTTGTCGCGCTGGCGCTGATCGTCGGCTGGGTGGTGGTTCACCAACGCCCCGCCACACCGACCACCTTGCCGGCGACGACCTGGCCGGACCGCGCGCTGACCCCCGGCGCGGTCGATCCGGGCCCGACCGATGCCGATATCTGCGCGCACGACTGGGCGCCGGGCGATCCGCCAAGACGGGGCGGCGACCTGACCTATTCAAGGGCGGCCCGGCACACCTCACCCCATGTCAAGGACGCGGTCTTTGCCGAATACCACCTGATCAATCCGCACGATGGCGGCCGCTCGTGGGAAATCGACCACCTCGTCCCGCTGGCGCTGGGCGGGCGGGACGCAAAGGAAAACCTCTGGCCCGAAAGCCGCAGCGGCGACGGGCTTAACGCCTGGGCCAAGGACCGGCTGGAATACCGGCTCTATCGTCTGGTCTGCGACCCGCCGCCCGGCACGCGGCCCTTGCCGCTGGCGCAAGCGCAGGCCGCGTTCCGCACCGATTGGGTGGCATCCTATCGCCAATATTGCGCGAATGAGGCGGATTGTCCGGCGTTTGGCGGGGATTAGTCCCCGCCGTCGACTCCGGCCCAGCCGGGCAAGTGCTGCGCATCGCTGCTGCGGGCGATCGGCACGGCTTCTGCGACGGCCTTGTTGAAATGATCCTTCAACTGCTTTTCCTTGATCTGGTCGCGAAAGAAATCGGCCCACAGGAATTCGGTGTAGGGCGTGGCTGATTTGGCATAGCCGCCGGCGCGGCGCACTTCGCCCGCCAATGAGCGATAGGGATCATCGGTCATATCGGTCAGCTTGTGCGGCAAGTCGTCGAATTCGCGTCGCTTGCCATGCGCGTCATAGGTATGCAGCCAGTTGTTCGCGTCCATGAACGCCATGAAGCGCTTGTTCGACAACGTGTCGAGCTTGGCGACGACCGAGACCATGACGTCCTCTACCCCTTCGTCATGCATGGCCAGGGCGAGGTGGTGATGGTCGATGATCCAGGGATGCCCACCCGGCCCCAGCACCGACGGGATCATGTGCGACCCCAGATACTTGCCGGCGGAATTGCGCGGGCGGTTGCGCCATTCCTCGCGCTTCACGCTGACTTCGCGCATGCCGACGGTCATCTGGGTTGGACGCAAGTCCTTGATCTTTACCGGGTGCAGAATGGGATGGACGGGGTGCATCATGGCCATGGCAGTGGGTTTCCCGGCGAGTGTTGAAGATTTCAGGCGTGCTCTGCGGCGTCGGCCACGCTGAATGTCGACGTATCGGCCAGCGCACCGAACCCGGCCGCAGACAGCACGTCGCGCACACGGTCGTGGGCGCGCGCCAGAATCAGCCGGCAGCCCGCGCCGTCCAGACTCTGCGCGAATTCATCCAGGGCGTCGAGCGCCGTCGCATCGAGGTCGTCGCTTTCTTCCAGGCTGAGGATCAGCACATGCGCGCCGCTTGCCCGTGCGGAGCGGCCGATGGCGCGCAACACGGTTTCGGCGTTGGCATAGAACAGCGGCGCATTGGGGCGGAAAATTGCCACGCCGGGCACACGCACGGCATCGGCATGGCGGCTGATATCGACGAAATCATGGCTGGCGCCGACACGGCCCAGTTCGCTCGTGACCGGGTGCGACCACCGATAGAGCAATTGCGCGACCGACAACGCGATCGCCGCCAGCATGCCGTTCAGCACCCCGAGCAACAACACCCCCAAGGCGGCGGCAACCGCGACCCACTGGTCGCGCCGCAGGCGGAACAGCCGTACGATCGGTGCGGGATTCAGCGCGTTGACCAGCGATGCGATCACCACCGCCGCCAGCACCGGTTCGGGAATGCGCGCGATCAGCGGCCCGGCAACAAGGACCAGCGCCAGTGTGGCGACACTTGCCACCACGCCGGCCAGCCGGGTGCGCGCGCCCGATGTGGCATTGGCCGACCCGAGCGAAAATCCGGCGCCGACCGGCATGCCCTGGACCAGCGCGGCGGCGCCGTTGGCCAGGCCGATCGCGGTCAGTTCGCGGTTGGGCGAAATGTCATCACCCTGTGCCAGCGCCAGGCTTCTGATCGTGCCCCAGCTTTCGGCAAAGATGATCAGCGTCAGCGGCGCGGCCAGTTGCGCGATACGTTCCCACACGGCAAAATCGCGGGGCAGCGTCAGGCGGGACATGGCAATCGGGGTCGGCCCGACCAGCGCAATGCCCTGATGCGCCAGTGCTCCAATCGACCCCAGCGCAATACCCGCAGCCATGACGATCAGCGTTCCCGGGACTCCCGGAGTCCGGCGCAACCCGACCAGTGCGACCAGCGCGGCGAGGCCGAGCATCAGGCTGGGCCAATGCCACTGCGCGGCATGGGTCGCCATGCCCGCCAGCACCAGTGCGATGCTCGATCCGGGCACGGCAACCCGGACCAGATTGGGCAATTGCTTGATGATGATCGTCGCCGCCAGGCCAAGCGCAAAGCCGCGCAGGACCGGGCGGGACACAAAGCCCGCCAGTCCGCCCAGCCGGAACAGGCCCAGCCCGACAAACATCAGCCCGACCATCAGGGTCATCGCCGTGGCGAGTGCGCCATGGTCTACCGCGCCCGGCAACTGCGGCGCAGCGGCCAGACTGCCCAGCGCGGCGGCCAGGATCGTCGCAGAAGACGATGTTGCCGAAACCACTGCCAGCCGGCTGCGTCCTGCGATCGCATAGGCCAGCCCGCCGGCCACTCCGGCAATCAGTGCCCGGCCCGGCGGCAGTCCGGCGATTCCGGCGTAGGCCACCGATTCCGGCACCAGCAATCCGGCCACCGACAGCCCGGCCAGCACGTCGACCGAACGCATCTGCCATGTCGCCGCGCCCGTCATCGCCATCCAGAGCCCCGTGTCGTTTCCACCCGCCAGCATAGGGCACGCGGCACCGGGCGCAACTGCGCGGATGTGGTCGGGTCGCGCGGAAGCGTCAGCCTTTGCCGCTGATGGCCGGGGCCGCGCTCATCTGGTTGGAGGCGAAGAACAGCGTATTGCTCAGCGCATTGCCCGCCGCGCCCACGCTGCCCACTGCGGCCATCGCGATCAGGCAGGCAATGAACGCATATTCGATCGACGTCGATCCGGCGATGTCCGGCAAAACCGCTGTGAGAATACGCATGTCCCGCTCCGCCTGCTCATCGTGATCATTTGCCCTGAACAACCACAGCCTAACCCAGATCGCGGTGGACCAGAAGCGTATCTTGACGGTTTGTCCGTCGCGTCTCGATTTGGAGCGATGATTGCAGAGAGGTTTAAGAACCCTCTGAACCGCGAAAACGGCATGGTTCAGGAATCAGAGCAGCGGCAATCCATTCGGCAGCAGCGTACTGGCCGGCATCGCGTGGACGCTTTGATACAGAAGGATCAATAGACCTATCAGCAAGGCTCGCTGGGAACCCCGCCCGCCGCCGCCTAAGCCATGGTGCAATTGAGGAGATACCGCCATGGGCAACAACCGTCAGCTTCACCTCGGCGCCATACTCGAAGGCGTCGGCACCGATCAGCATTCATGGCGCGATCCCGCGCTGCCGGGCAATGCCAGCATCGATATCGACTGGTACATCGCCAATGCAAAGCTGGCGGAAGAGGCCAGGTTCGACCTCGTTTTCATTGTCGATTCACCTTACATCACGCCTGACACGGCACCGCATTTTCTCAACCGGCTGGAACCGCTGACGCTGCTGTCGGGCATCGCCACCCACACCCGCAAGATCGGCCTGGTCGCGACGCTGACCACATCGTACTGGGAACCCTATAACGTCGCGCGGCAGTTCGCCTCGCTCGACCAGATCAGCCGGGGGCGTGCCGGGTGGAACGTGGTGACCACCGGGCTGGAAGGCGCGGCGCGCAATTACGGCCGTGACCAGCATTACGACCATGCCGAACGCTATGAACGCGCGCACGAATTCGTCGACGTGGTCAGGGGTCTGTGGGACAGCTATGAAGACGATGCATTCCCGCGCGACAAGGCGGCGGGCGTGTTCCTCGACAAGGCCAAGCAGCACAAGCTGAATCACCAGGGTCGCTTTTTCCGCGTCGACGGCCCGCTGGCGCTCAGCCGGTCGGCGCAGGGCCATCCGGTGATTTTCCAGGCGGGCGACAGCAGCGCCGGGCGCGATCTGGGCGCGGCGATTGCCGACGGCACTTTTGCCGCGTCGCAGGATTTCGAAACCGGTCAGCAGTATTACGCCGATCTGAAGCGCCGCGCCGCCACGCTGGGTCGCAATCCCGATCACATCCGGGTGCTTCCCGGCCTGTTTCCGATCATTGCCGACACCGATGAAGAGGCGCAGGCGATCGCCCGCGAGCAACAGGAAACGCTCGATCTCGACAAATTGCTGATCGGGCTCGGCCGGGCGTTCAATTACCACGATTTCCGCCAGTACGACCCGGATGCGCCGTTCCCCGATCTGACCGGGGTGACGCTCAACAGTTACAAGGGCCATGCCGAACGGATCATCGCCACCGCGCGCGATCGCAAGCTGACCTTGCGCGAAGCGGCCTATCAACTGGGCCAGTGGCGCATCGGGTTTGTCGGTTCGCCCGAAACGATCGCCGATGAAATCGAACGCTGGTTTGTCGGCCGCGCCGCGGATGGGTTCAACTTGCGCGTTACCGTCCCGGCCGACTTCGCGCTGTTCCGCGAGCGGGTGGTGCCGATCCTGCAGGCGCGCGGGCTGTTCCGCCGTGATTATGCCGGTAACACGTTGCGCGACCATCTCGGCCTGCCGGTGCCGGCCAATCGCTATGCGATCGTGCCCGATCTGGCCGAAGCCGCCGAATGAGCGTGACGACAACCGATGTGCTGGTGATTGGCGGCGGCATGGCGGCGGCATGGGCGGCGATCTCGGCCGCCGAGGCCGGGGCGCGTGTCATCGTGGTCGATAAGGGGGCGATGGGCACCAGCGGCGTGACCGCGACCGGGGGGCCCGGCCACTGGTGGGTGCCGCCCTATCCCGCGTTGCGCGACGAAGCGATCGCGCGCCAGACCGACAAGGCCGCCGGATTGGGCGATCCGGCGTGGATGGAACGCATTCTCGACCTCACCTGGCGGCATTTGCCGACGATTGCGCCGTTCTATCCGTTCGGCAGCGACGGGCGCGGCGGGCGGTTCATCAACGGTGTGCGGGGCCCCGAATACATGCGCGCGCTGCGCGCCTTTGCCGTCGTGCGCGGGGTCGAAATCCGTGACCATCATCCCGCGCTCGAACTGATCGCCGATCATGACGGCCGGGTGATCGGCGCGCGCGGACAGACGTTGCGCGATGCGCAGCCGTGGGACGTGCGCAGTGCGGCGGTGGTGCTGGCGACCGGCGGCGCGGCGTTCCGTTCGGGACTGATCGGCAGCCACGGCTGCACCGGTGACGGGCACCTGATGGCGGCCGAGGCCGGCGCGCGCCTGTCGGGGATGGAATTTTCGATTTCCTATTCGCTGTCGCCGGCCTGGGCCTCGACCCGCACGCTACCTTATACCGGCGCGCGGTTCTATGACGCCGCCGGGCATGAAATCGACATTCCCCCACCGCGCACCGGGCATCGTCACAACCAGGCGCTGGGTGCGGCGATGCTGAAAGGGCCGGTCTTTGCCGATCTGGTCGACGCGCCACGCGATCTGCCGGCGGTGCTGCGACGCATCCAGCCGTTGACCGCCGCCGCGTTCGAGCGGCGCGGCGTCGACTTGTTCCGCGACCGGTTCCCGGTGCTGCTGTTCGGCGAAGGCACGATCCGCGGCAGCGGCGGGATCGATCTGGTCGATGACATGTGTGGGACCGGCGTGCCCGGCCTTTATGCGGCCGGCGATGCCGCCACGCGCGAACTGGTTGCCGGGGCGAGCAGCGGCGGCGGCGCGGTCAATTCGGCCTGGGCGCTGTCATCGGGGCGGATCGCCGGTGCAGCGGCAGCGGGCGAAGCCCGGCATGCGACCCGCTATGACGGCGCGCCCCGCGCGCTGGGCCAGGCCGGGTTGCGGCCGGGCGCCAGCGTGCGCGCGATCGACACCGCCGCGCTGATCCGGCGGGCCGGGGATGCGATCCACGGTTATGACAAGGCGTTCTGGCGGCGGGAGGCGACGCTGGCGGCCTCTGCCCGCGACCTTGAGGATGACTGGCGGCTGATTGCCGCGCATGGCTATGCCGCCGGACGGTCGCGGGTCGAACTGCGCGCGGCGGCGGCGGTCGTGGCGACGGCGCGGTGGGTGATCGCCTCTGCGCACGAACGGCGCGAAACGCGGGGGATGCATTACCGCGATGATGCGCGGACGGCCGATCCGGCGCAGGCGCGCCGCCTGATCAGCGGCGGGCTGGACGAAGTCTGGGTCCGGCCGTTGACGCCAGCGCGGGCCGAGGTGGCGGCATGATCGCGCATCTGATCGCCGAACGTTGCACCAACTGTGCCGCCTGCGTGTCGGTCTGCCCGGCGCTGGTGTTCGATCCCGGTGCCGACATTCCGGTGATCGCGCAGGCCGATGCGTGCGAGACCTGCTATCTGTGCGAACTCGCGTGCATCGAGGATGCGCTCTATGTCGCGCCTGAAACCGACAGCCACGCGGCGCCGCCGGTGGCCGATCTGATCGCGGCGGGACTGGTCGGAAAGATCCGCGCCGATTCCGGCTGGAACGAACCGCTGGATGCCGGGCAACTCGACGATTATCGCCTGCTCGGGCCGCTGTTGGGTGCGGGCGTCGACATCGCCACCCGCCGCTATGAAGCGCGCCACGGAATCAGATCGTAAATCCGATCCAGCGGCCAAAGGTGACGACCGTCAGCCATAGCACCAGCGAGATGGCCCCCGACACCCGCGGGGCGATCGCGCCCGGGGTGTCGACATGGCGGTGCACCAGAAAATGGAACACCAGCATGTTCAGCCCGGCGAGCGCCAGCACCACCAACTTGCCCAGGAAAAAGAAGTTTTCGAAATAGCCCTTGGGATTGGCAAAGATCAGCGTCGTTCCGGTGATCGCGGCAAGAACAAACCCGGTCCAGGTCAGCGGCAGCAGGCGGCGGATCAGGACATTGGCATCGCGGTGTTTGTCGACCAGCCCCAGCAGGCGCAAATCGACCAGCGCGATCGACCCGAACACCAGCGTCAGGGCGACGACATGGATCGATTCCACCGCGCCGAACAGCCAGGTGCTGTCGGTCAGTTCGTTGGCCAGCCAGGTGGTCGATAGGGTGTCGGCAATATTGTCAAGCGACATGTCTGAATCCAGTTATCGGGCAGAATGGGGTTGCGGTCACGAAAACGCGCCGGGCCAGCCTTCGGCATAGGCGATCCAGCGTCCGGCAAAGATCACCCCGACCCACAGCAACAGCGAAACGATCGCCAGCGCGCGTGCGGCAAAGCTGGGCGTGGTGGGGCCCTGCGCCGCCGTCACCGTCAGAGCGAGCACGATCAGGCCCATTTTTACCCAGAACACCGTGCGGAACAGCGCGCGCCCAGGTTCGCTGGCGATCAGCAGAAATCCCGTCGCCGCCAGCACGCCGACCGCAACCAGGATCACACGCAACCACCTCCGCACCACCGCGCGCTGCGGTTCGTCGGCATCGATCAGGCCGAAGGTCCGCAAGTTGATCAGCGTAACCGAAATGACCACCGCCGCGATCGCGACAATATGGACGACCTGAATTTCCGGAACGAACCACGCCCGCGCGGTCACCGCCGCGGTAATCGGCGAATGGGCCAGCCAGACGGCAAAATCGTGCAGGATCGACATAGATTCTCCAAACGGCCGCAGATGGCGGCGCTTTGACCCCGATCCCTCAACCCCGGAACGAATGCCTATGCCCATTGGCATCGAACATCGTCCCGTTGAAAGTCGCCATAGGACGTATGCCGGTGGCCCGGTCCAGAGTAAATCCGGGCACCGTCAACCAGGGGCCATGCTCAAAAGCTGTAGGCGGCCTTGAGGAAGATCGTGCGCGGCGGGTTCTGCGCGCCTTCCAGCAGGGTGGTGCCGGCGTATGGCCCGGCCTTGATCGGCGCGCCGATCGCGGTCAGCGACGTGAAGTAGAACCTGTTGGAAAGGTTGCGCCCGGTCAGCGTGAAGGTCCAGCGCCGGTCTTCGGTCTCAAAGCTGACGAAGGCATTGGCAAGGGCGTGTCCGGGGATCTGGTACTGCGGGCTGTTGAGCGAGTCCGAGTAGTACGACGTAAAATAGCTGCCGCTGCCGCCCAGCTTGACCGTGCCGCTGCCGCTGACCGGGATGGTCCAGGTGACCGAGCCGAAATATTGCCACTGCGGCTCTCCGGCGAACTTGTTGCCGTCATAGTTATAGGCGGGAACCGCGCCCAGCGCCGGCGACGAATAGTTGTCGTAGCGGGTTTGCAGGTATGTGACGTTGGCAACCAGCGCCAGATTGGGTGTCGGCTGTCCCGAAGTTTCCAGTTCGAAACCGTCGGTATGCGCCGACGGTGCGTTGCCGCGCGTGCTGACATATGTGCCCGAAATCGGGCTGAACACGGCCACGGTGGTTTGCAGATCGATGTAATCGTTATAGAAACCGGTGGCGTTGATGCGCAGGCGATGGTCGAACCAGTCGGTCTTGATGCCCCCTTCGTAGGTGTTCACGTGTTCCGGATTATAGGGCAGCGCGGTCTGGATATTCAGCGCGCGGTTGTTGAACCCGCCGGCGTCGAACCCCCTGGCATAGTCGGCAAAGACAAAGACCGTCGGCGCTGCCTGGTATGACACGCCCGCCTTCGGCGTGAAGGCATGCCAGGTCCTGGCATTGAGCACGTTCGCGTTGTTGAAATTGACCTGGCTGCCAAGGATATTGACCCCCAGCGTCGGAATGGCGCCGCCGGTCAGGACTTGCGGGTAAAGCGCCGGGTCGATCGGGACGCCGGACAAGTTTTCATTGACGCCCTCGAACGTGAATTCGCGGTGCTCGCTGATATAACGACCGCCGGCGGTCAGCGTCAGCGCATCGGTCAGATGCAGGTTGCCCTGCAGATAGGCCGAATAGTTAAAGCTGCGGGTGTCGCCGATCTGGTCGAACGGCGCGGCGGGCAGGGCGATATTCGATGTCGGCAGGCCGGTGACATAGCCGATGCGGTTGCTCGAAAAATTCTCGAACAGGTAATAAAGCCCGCCGGTGAAATCGAACGCCTTGTAATTGCCCTGAAGCTGGAATTCCTGGCTGAACTGGTGCTGGCGATAGCTGATATAATTGTCGGACGTGTCCACCGGCAACGGTTGCGCCGCATCGTAAGGCAGCCGGTTTTCGCCATCGTTGTTATAGTTCACCGGCGCCTGGTTGAACGCGCGCAGCGCGGTGATCGAATGCAGCGCCAGATGGTCGTCCAGCGTGTAATCGAGCCGGGCGGTGATCCCGCCGATGTGTGAATAGTTGACCGGATAGCGCCCGGCATAGCTGACATTGGGCTGATAGGGCGCCAATTGGGTCGGTTGGTAGAGTGTCCCGGCGGTGATCGCGCCCAGACCGCTCAGCGCCGGATTGGTGGCGTTATACGTGATCGCATCGTATTGCGCGGCCTGCGAATGGTCGATTGTGCCGTCGGCGGTGATCGTCGCCTTGAACCGCGATGACGGGGTGAACACCACTTTGACGCGGCCGCCGGTGGTGTTCTGATTGTTGACGTAATCCCGTTGCGACGGGTTCCACGCGTAACCGGCGTGCTGGTCATGCGCGATCGCAATGCTGGCATCGAGCAGGCCCGGGACAAGCGCGCCGGCCACATAGGCGTGCGCGTTGAACGTGTTGTAGGAACCGTAACCGACGTCGGCGTTTTCTTCCAGCTTGTCGGTGGGCGCGCGGGTCACATAGCGGATTGCGCCGCCCGACGAGTTGGCGCCAAACAGGGTTCCCTGGGGCCCGCGCAGCACTTCGACCCGCTCGACATCGGTCAGGTCGGCCAGGCCGTTGATCGCGCGCGCCAGATAGACGTCGTCCAGATAGACGCCGACGGTCGGGTCGAAAATCGGGTCGCTGTTGCCGATGCCGCGAATGAAAAACGTGTTGGTCAGCGGGGTGATGCCCGATGGCGTGGTGAACAGGCCGGGGATCTGACCGGCCAGGTCACGCGTGGTGACGACGTTCTGTTCGGTTCTGAACTCGGTGCCGATCACGCTGACCGCGACCGGGGTCTGTTGCAGTTTGGTTTCCTTGCGCGTGGCGGTGACGACAATGTCTTCGCCCGGTGCATAAGTCGTGTCCGAAGCGGCATCGGGCGCGGCGGCGGCGGGTGCCACGGCGTCGGCGCGGGCGAGGCCAGGTGCGGAAAAGCTGACAAATGCGGTGCCGGCCATCAGGACAAGGCGCGCGGAACGGTTGCGGATCATGATTTTTCCCTGGACGATTGTGGTGTTCGGCGCACGGTCCGGTGGGATCTGACCGGCGTGCCAGTGCAACTGCGGTTTCGACCCCCCGGCGCCGGCAGGGGCGATTTAGGCAGATCGCTCGCGACAGTCCTATTTATTCTCAACCAATCGAGTTGAGTTATTGTCAAGCGGGCCCTATGCTGGCACAGACGGGCAACAAAGGTGACGCCTTGGCGCGGCCCCGCTTACCCAGGTAAAATGTCCATTATAACCATAGACAAGGTGACCGGAGTCACGGTCGGACAGAAAGATGGCGCGATTGCAGGAGTTTGACGTTGATGAGGGCGACAGGCCGGTTGGCGGGCAGGCGATGAACGCCCGACCGGACACGTTTGCGGAACAGCCGGTGCTGATCGTCGGCGGCGGCTTTTCCGGTACGCTGCTGGCGATCAATCTGACCCGGCTGGGCGTGCCGGTGGTGCTGTTCGAGCGTGATCAGGCCTCGCTCGCCAAAGGTCTGGCTTTTGGTACGCGGTGCCCGGAACACCTGCTCAATGTGCGCGCATCGAACATGAGCGCGTTTCATGACGATCCGGGGCATTTCCTGCGCTGGATGGGCTTGTCCGGCGCCGAACAGTGCAACCGCTTTGTCTCGCGGCTGACCTATGGGCAATACTTGCGCGAATTGTTGGTCGGCAGCCTGGGTTCAACCGCAGGCCGGTTGACCGTCCGTGCCGGCGACGTCGTCGACCTGACCGAAACCGCGCAAGGGGTCAGCGCCGTACTGGCGAGCGGCGAGTCGGTCGCAGGACGCGCCGGCGTGCTGGCGCTGGGCCATTCTGCGCCGCGCCTGCCGGGGCCTTGCGCCAGTCTGCCGCCATCGCTCGGGTGGGCCGATCCGTGGCATCCGCAGGCGCTGGCGGGGCTGGGGCCGGATGGTGGCGTGCTGCTGCTCGGCACCGGGCTGACGGCGATCGATCTGATCATTTCGCTCGACCGCGCGGGGCATCGCGGGCCGATTGTGGCCTTGTCGCGCCGCGGGTTGATCTCGCGCGCGCATTGGCCGGCCGGCCCCGATTGCGAGCCGGTGCCGGCCCCGACTGCGCGCGGTGCCGCACTGGTCCGGGCGGTGCGCGTCCGCGCAGCGCAGATTGGCTGGCGCAAGGCGATCGATGAATTGCGCCCGCATACCCAGGCGCTGTGGCGTGCGCACGACGCGCGCGCGCAAGGCAGTTTCCTGCGCCATCTGCGTCCCTATTGGGATGTCCATCGCCATCGTCTGGCGCCCGAAATTGCGGCCCGGATCGCCGGTCTTCAAGCCGAAGGACGCCTTGCCGTTGTCGCCGGGCGCCTGGTCGATGCGACGGTCAAGGATGGCGCGGCCCTGATCCACTGGCGCCCGCGCGGCGGCGGCACGGTCGCAAGCCTTGAGGCCGCGCGGGTGATCAACTGCATCGGCCCCGAAAGTGACATCACGCAGGCGCACCAGCCGCTGTTGCAGGCGCTGCTGACGCGCGGGGCGATCCGCCCCGACGCGCGCCGGTTGGGGATCGATGTCGACCCGCAATTGTGCGTTCGCGACCATCTGGGTGCGCCCAACGCGCGGATCCACGCGGTCGGCCCGCTGACCAAGGGCATCGGCTGGGAAGTGATCGCGGTGCCCGACATCCGCGTGCAGGTCCGGGCGCTGGCGCGCCAACTGGCTGGGGTCAAAGCCTGACCGGCAAGGTCGCGTTCTTTGCATGCCCATATTGCGAATTCTCAATTGTCGGGGCAATTCTCAATTCTTATGGTAGAGTTTAATATGATCATATGTCCGGATTCGAAAGCAGTTTGATGATTTTGCCGCAGTCGCCGGCCGTGCGCCAGGGCACGCAGACGCGCCGCAGCGTCCTGCTGGGCGGTGGTGCGGTGATGACCAGCGCGCTGCTGGCCGGGTGCGGGGTGCACAAGACCGCCAAGAGTGCGGGATTGCGCGTCGCAGTGATCGGCAAAGGCGCGACCGACACCCGCCTGCTGTTTCCGGCAGCGGGGATTTCACCCGATTTTCCGATCACTTATGCCGAGTTCGAATCCGGCCATCTGGCGGTCGAGGCGCTCAATTCGGGCGCCGTCGATCTTGCCGGGATGAGCGAAATTCCCCCCGTCTTTGCGCTCGCGTCGGCAGTGCAGAGCTTTGCCCAGATCGCGGTCGAACATGGCGACGTCAACAACCAGGTCGTGCTCGTACCGAAAGGTTCGACGATCCGCACGCTGGCCGATCTCAAGGGGCGGCGCGTCGGCTATGTGCGTGCGACGACCGCGCAATATTTCCTGATCCGCATGCTGCAATCGGTCGGGCTGGGCTGGTCCGATATCTATCCTGTGGCAATGACCGTGGCCGACGGCGCGGCGGCCTTTGCGCAAGGTGCGCTCGATGCCTGGGCCGTCTATGGCTATCCGATCGAGCGCGCGGTGGCCGACGAGGGCGCGCGCATCCTCAGGACCGCGCAAGGTTTTCTGTCGGGCAATTATCTGCTGACGGCACACAAGGACGCGATTGCCGACCCGGTGCGCGCCGACCTCATCCGCCGATTCCTGCGCCTGCAACGGCAGGCCTTTGCCTGGAGCGCCACGCACGAGGCGCAATGGGCGCCGATCGTGGCGCAGGCGATCGGCGTGCCGGTCGGGTATGTCCGGGCGCAGTTTGCCCGCCAGAGCGATCCCTATCAATTGCGCACGGTTACCGATGCCGCCATCCAGTCGCAGCAATCGGTCGCCGATGTCTTTGCCGCAGCCGGGCTGATCCCGCGCAAGGTCGATGTTCGCCCGTTGTGGGACAGCCGTTTCAACCCCGTTATCGAGGAGGCCTGACCCATGGCCACACAAACGCGCATCGCGCCTGGCCCCGACCTTTCGCCGGAGGCCTTGGCCGATCTGACCCCGCGGCTGGCCGAACGGGCCGAGGATTATGACCGCAACCCCCGGTTTCCGCGCGAAAACTTTGCGATCCTGGCCGAGCGCGGTCTGATCGGGCTGACCGTCGAGCCGCGTCTGGGCGGCAGCGGTGCCGGCTTTGCCGATGCGCTGCGCGTGCTGGGGGCGGTGGCCAAAGGCGAACCGTCAACCGCGCTGATCCTGTTCATGACATATGCCTTTCACGCGGCGCCCGACCGCAACGGACGCTGGCCGGGTGCGCTTTACGAACGGCTGGCGCGCGAGGCGGCGGCCGGGCGCGGGCTGATCGGCACGTTCCGCGTCGAGCCCGATCTCGGCACCCCGGTGCGTGGCGGCCTGCCCGCGACGGTGGCGCGGCGCGCGGGTGACATCTGGCTGATCTCGGGGGAAAAGATCTATTCGACCGGGTCGACCGGGCTCGACTGGTTCGCGGTGTTTGCCCGCACCGACGAAGCCGTGCCCCGGCTTGGCCTGCTGCTGGTCGATCCGGCTGCGCCGGGAATCGAAATCGTGCCCGAATGGGATCACCTGGGCATGCGCGCGACGGTCAGCCACAAAGTCGTGTTCCGCGACACGCCGACCCCGCTCGATTTCGCCGTCGATTTGCGCTTGCCACAGGAATGGGCGCCTTTGCCCGGCAATGCCAACGGTGCGCTGGCGTGGAATGCACTGGCGATTGCGACGATCTATGACGGCGTGGCGCGTGCGGCGCGCGACTGGCTGGCGCAGTATCTCAACCATCGCGTGCCTTCGAATCTTGGCGCGGCGCTGGCCACGCTGCCGCGCGTGCAGGAAAAGTTTGGCGAGATCGAGGCGCTTTTGCACACCAATCGCGTGCTGATCGAATCCACCGCCGAAGCGATCGATGCCGATCGCCCGGTTGCCCCGACCGACGTCAATCTGGTCAAGCACGTCGCCAACGCCAACGCCATTCGCGCGGTCGAAATCGGGCTGGAACTGACCGGCAATCCGGGGATCAGCCGCAACAACCCGCTGGAACGGCATTATCGCGATGTGCTGTGCAGCCGGATCCATTCGCCGCAAGCCGATACCGTGCTGACCGGCGCGGGCAAAGCGGGGCTGGGCCTGTGAGCTTTGTCATTGCCAGCCAGCTTGAGCCGGCGTTGAACGAGGCGATCGCGCGCCATCCGTCGCGGCCAAAGGTGATTGTCGCGCCGGTCGACGACCCCTGGACGATCGCGACCGAGGCCGATGCCCTGATCGTGCGCCCGACGCCGGCCTGGCGGCAGGCGCCGCGCGACCATGTGCCCGACGGCTGGCCCGGCCGGTTGCGCTGGGTGTTCACCTCGTCGGCCGGGGTCGATTTCTATCCGAAATGGCTGCTCGATGCGCCGGTGGTGTCGTGCGCGCGCGGGACCGCGTCGGAAGAGATTGCCGATTACGTGATCGCGGCGATCTATGCCCGCGCCAAGGATATGGCGGCCGCCGCTGCCCATGGTCCGGCCGACTGGCGCTATACCGAACTGGGGCAGGTGGTTGGCAGCACGATCGGGGTGATCGGGCTGGGCGCGATCGGCACTGCCGTTGCCCGCCGCGCGACCGCGCTCGGCGCGCGCGTGGTGGCCGTGCGGCGCAGTGGAACCGCCAAGATCGGGGTGATCGGCGTCGATGTCCTGCCCAGCGTCGCCGATGTCGTGGGCAAGGCCGATCACATCGTGATTGCCGTGCCCGCAACGCCGCAAACGCGGCATCTGTTCGACCGTGATCTGCTGGCCGGGGTCAAACCCGGTGCGCATCTGATCAATATCGCGCGCGGATCGGTGGTCGATCAGGATGCTTTGCTTGGCGCGCTGGATGCCGGGCAATTGTCGTTCGCCACGCTCGACGTCACCGATCCCGAGCCGCTGCCTGCCGGTCATCCGTTGTACAGCCATCCCAAAGTGCTGCTGACGCCGCATATTTCGGCAAGTTACACACTGGCGCGCGGCAAGCTGCTCGACAAGATCCTGACCGACATCACCCGCGTCGCCTATGGCCAGCAGCCGGTCGACGTGGTCGACCGGCTGCGCGGGTATTGACTCTCTTGCCGTCTCCGCGGGCTTGACTGCCGGGCAATTCATCCATCTCGATTGCTGGCTTTTTATCTCTATAAATCATAATGATCCGTTCGTGCTGAGCCTGTCGAAGCGCGCGCACGGAGGTTTGCCAAGCGCGCGTGCAGCGATCGCCCGGATCGACTGCCCGGCGCGTGCTGCGACAGGCTCAGCACGAATGGATCTTTTATAAATCAGATACTTGTCCGTCGAGTGCCGGAGGCTCGTCGCCCAATGCGGTGGTTCTGGGATCGGCAAAGTTCCCGATGGTGGGGATCATGCGACCATCCCCCAGGCACCCCCTAGGCCGCCTGCGCCTTTGACTCCGCCTCTGGCACATGGGCCAGCACGACGGCGCTTTCGGTGCGGTTCATCCAGTCGGGGCTGACATCGATGAAGCGGATGGTGTGATCGGGGTTCAGCACGACCACTGCCGGCTGGTCGATTTCATAGCTCTGCGTGCCGAGCGAGGCGCCGATCCACGCCTGACCGGGGGCGACTTCGGGACGATCTTCGGGCAGAAAGGTCAGCTTCAACTGGCGGCCGAGCGCATAGTCGGGGTCGGAAAATGTCGGGAAGGTCAAGCCGTGGCGCTCGGTCGGCCCGCGATCGACCGGGGTCTGCGCGCTGATCGCCAGCAGCGGGATGCCCGTCGCGTGGAGCGCGGGCCACAGCGTCTCCTCGTAATAGGGCAGCGCGATGTTGCATGCGGGGCACCCGCCAAAGCGGAAAAACACCAGCACGGCCGGACCCTGGGCCAGCAAGTCGGCACTGTTCAGCGCGTGCCCTTCGGCATCGATCAGCGTGAACGGTTCAACCCGGTCGCCCGCCTTTGGTCGTAATGCGGGATCGTGGCGCGCCACCAGCACGCGGCGCTGAGCCGCGTTCTTTTCCAACTGCGCAGCCGGCCAGGTGCGGTCCCGCTCTGCCTGGAGTTCGGCGAAGCGTTCGGCCAGGGTCCTGATGGTCATGTATCGCACTCCCAATGCTATGCTTGCGGCACGCACAGGGGTACGTCGCGCGTGGCGCGCGCGACAACAAGAAGCGCAAGGCGTCGCTTGAGACTTTGCAATAAGCGTTCAGAGCGGCGTCACCGTCTCCTTCACCAGTTCGGCGAGTCGTGCGGTTGCGCCATCGAGCGCGCTGGCGGTGCGCAGGATGCACGAAACCCTGGGCAGTGGCGGCAATGTCGGGTGTTCCAGCGGATCATCCTTGAGGAACAGGTGCGTGCGGCAGGTTATGCCAAGGCCGGCCTGGACCGCCGCGCGCAATGTGGTGAGATTCGGGGTTTCGACCGCGATACGAAACGCGCGGCCCGAATCTTCGAGCGCGCGGACCGCCGCTTCGCGAAACCGGCAGGGCGTTTCGAGCACAGCCAACGGGATCGGATTGCGATCGAGCAGGGCAACTTCGCCGTACCACGCCATCGGCGCATGGGCGATGGCATCGGGATCGTTGGGTGCGGCAAAACCGAGCACGATATCGAGTTGGCGGCGTTCGAGCTGTGCCAGCATTTCGGCGGTGCCGGCCACCCGCGAATAGATCTGCGCGTCGGGATGCAATTCCGAAAAGCGGGCAAGCAGACCCGACAGCAGCATTTCGGCAAAATCCTGCACCATGCCGATTCGCGCCGGGCCGGCGAAGTGCCCGGCGGTCACCGCCGCGACCGCTTCGTCGTGCAAGCCCAGCACCTTGCGCGAATAGTCGAGCATCAGGTCGCCCGCCGGAGTCAGCGTCAGGCGTCGCCCGTCGCGATGAAACAGCGCCTGCTGCAACAGTTCTTCCAACCGCTTGATTTGCAGGCTGAGCGCAGACTGTGTGACAAACACTTTTTCAGACGCGTTGAGCATCGACCCGGTGTCGACGATCGCCACGAAACTGCGCAGCAGGTTGGTGGGAAGATTAACCGGCATGAACGAATGGTCCCCCGCGAGATGGGCCGGCATGAGCCCGATACTGCCGCCCTCGCACAAGTCTCATAGCCGCTTCAGGAATGCCAATCAAAATAGTAGAGATTAATGGCGGCGAAGGATTCCTTGTGCCTCGCCGTCGATCGGACTCAACCATCGGAAAAGAAAGCATATTTATCCGGGAATCGACCAGATCAAGCCGCCCGGAGCATCAAGCTATGAGTGTTGCTCATATCATGCAAGTGGAACTCAATTGAACTGGTAGACATCAAGGTATTGGCTCACAAGGGTAAGTGCCTCCCACGAGTGAGTCCGTCCATGGTTGCCCGCACTGGTCCTTCCCGATCGTTTCTCAGCCGCCTCGGCACGTCGCACTGGGTGTCGCCACTGGCGCTGCTGGCGCTGTGGGAACTGGCCAGCCGCAGCGGGCTGATCCCGGCGCGCACGCTCGCCGCGCCGTCGACGGTTGCCGGCACGCTGTTTGCGATGATCGTGTCGGGCGAATTGCCGTCCAACCTGCTGGTGTCGTTCCAGCGTGTCCTGCTCGGCCTGTCGATCGGCATTTCGGTCGGTGTGGTGCTGGCGCTCGTGGCCGGGTTGTCGCGCCGGGGCGAAGCGGCGGTCGATCCGGTGATGCAGATCAAGCGCACCATTCCGACGCTGGCGCTCACCCCGTTGTTCATCGTCTGGTTCGGCATCGGCGAATTGCCGAAAGTCGCGCTGATTGCCTTTGCCTCGACCTTTCCGGTCTATCTCAATCTGTATAGCGGCATTCGCAGTGTCGATCCGCGCCTGATCGAGGGCGCGCGCAGCTTTGGCCTGACCCAGGCGCAACTGATCTGGCACGTCATTCTGCCCGGCGCGATGCCGTCGCTGCTGGTCGGTCTGCGCTATTCGCTGTCGATTGCCATTCTCGTGCTGGTCGTCGCCGAACAGATCAATGCCTCGGCGGGATTAGGCTATCTGATCAACAACGCCCGTGATTTCCTGCGCACCGATATCATCGTCGTCTGCTTGATGGTCTATGCGATGCTCGGGCTGGGCGCTGACTGGCTGGTGCGCTGGATCGAACGGCGCGCGCTGGTCTGGCGCCCCAGCATGGTCGACGCCTGACATGTCCAAACCTGCCCCTTTTCCTCTTTCTGCCGTGGAGCCCACAGCGATGGACGCTCGTCTCAATTTCCTCGACCAGACCCTGCCGCCAGCGGTCGCCGAGGCCCCGCCGCCGGTGGTGCGCCTGCGCGGTTTTGTCCGCAGCTTTGGCGAGACCACCGTGCTGCACGGGCTCGACCTCGATATCCAGCCGGGCGAATTCGTCGCGCTGCTGGGCCGGTCGGGATCGGGCAAGACCACGCTGTTGCGGACATTGGCGGGGCTCGATGTCGCCCACGGACAAGACGTGCGTGTACCCAATTCGCGCGCGGTGGTGTTTCAGGATGCGCGCCTGCTGCCGTGGAAAAAGGTCTGGCGCAATGTTTCGCTTGGTCTGAACGGCGCCGACATCCGCGATCGGGCGCAGGCGGCCCTGCGCGAAGTGGGCTTGGGCCACCGCCTCGATGCCTGGCCGCTGACGCTGTCGGGCGGCGAGGCGCAGCGCGTGGCGCTGGCGCGTGCGCTGGTGCGCGAACCCCGGCTGCTGTTGCTTGACGAACCGTTCGCGGCGCTCGACGCGCTGACCCGGCTGCGGATGCACGATCTCGTGCTCGATTTGTGGCGGGCGCACAAACCGGCGGTTCTGATGGTCACGCACGATGTCGACGAAGCGATCGCGCTGGCCGACCGGGTGCTGGTGCTCGATGCCGGGCGCATCGCCGCGCAGGAACGCATCGCGATCGCGCGCGGCGAACGCGGCGACCTGACTCAACCGCTGCGGCACAAGCTGCTTGACATTCTGGGCGGATCGCCGGCCTCATCGGGGGTCATTCCGTTTCCCCAGGGGGCCCATGCATGACCACCGAACTGTTCGCGACCCTTGAACGCCCGGCCGGCATCGGCCGATTGCGCGGCTTTGTGACCAGCCTGGCCGAACTCATCGCCAGCACGCGCGACGAAGCCGAAGTGCTGCAATCGGGGGCAAAACTGCTCGCGCGTCTGGTTGCGCACGACGACTGGCTGCCGGCTGATTTTGCCGTCCCCCATCCCGACCGCTATCAGCAATATCTGCTCCATTGCGACAGCCGCGAACGGTTCAGCGTGGTCTCGTTCGTGTGGGGTCCGGGGCAGGGCACGCCGATCCACGATCACCGCGTCTGGGGCCTGATCGGCATGCTGCGCGGGCGTGAACAGGCGCAACGCTATGACCGCGCACCCGATGGCAGCCTGACCGGCGATGGCCCGGCCGGCATCCTGAACCCCGGCGAAGTCGAAGCGGTCAGCCCGCGCACCGGCGATATCCACCGCGTGTGGAACGCGGCGCCCGACCAGTCGTCGATCTCGATCCACGTCTATGGCGGCAATATCGGCGCGGTCGAGCGCGCAACCTATGCCCCGGACGGCACCCAGAAACGCTTCATTTCCGGCTATGCCAACACGCTGGTCCCGAATTTGTGGGACCGATCGAGCAATTCATGACTGTCACCCCCCACGATATCCGCAACGCGCTGCTGGCGCGTGATGAAATCGCGCTGATTGATCTGCGCGAAGAGGCGGCGTTTGCGCTCGGTCACCCGTTGTTTGCCGCACAAATACCGCTGCGGCGGCTGGAGATCGAGGCGCCCTGGCGCCTGCCCCGGCGCGATGTGCCGGTGGTGGTCTACGATGCCGGCGAAGGGCAGGTGGCTCCGGCGATCGAGCGGCTGGGTGCGCTCGGCTTTGGCGACGTCCACGCGCTCGAAGGCGGGCTGGATGGCTGGCGCGCGGCGGGATTTGAACTGTTCGAGGACGTCAATTCCTATTCCAAGGCATTTGGCGAACTGGTCGAACATCATCGTCACACGCCTTCGCTGCCTGCGTCGGATGTCCAGGCTCTGATCGACGAGGAAGCCGATATCGCCATTCTCGATGCGCGTCGGTTCGAGGAATACGCGACAATGTCGATCCCCGGCGGGGTCAGCGTGCCCGGCGCCGAACTGGTGTTGCGTGCGCGCGAAGTGGCGCCCGATCCCGATACCACGATCATCGTCAATTGCGCCGGCCGGACGCGCTCGATCATCGGCGCGCAATCACTGGTCAATGCCGGTGTGCCGAACCGCGTGTTTGCGCTGCGCAACGGCACGATCGGCTGGACCTTGGCGGGCCAGACGCTTGAGACCGGGCAACAGCGGCGCGCTGCCGAACCTGCCGATGCCGGTGTCGACGATGCCCGCGCCCGCGCCCGTGCGGTGTCATACCGTGCCGGGGTCCGGCATATCGACTGGAACGAATTGCTGTATTTGCGCGCGCAGACCGCGCGCACGCTCTATCAGTATGACGTGCGCCTGCCAGAGGTCTTTGCGGCGGGCCATCTGCCCGGATTCCGCAACGCACAGGGCGGTCAACTGGTGCAGGAAACCGACCACAACGCGCCGGTACGCGGTGCGCGCATCGTGCTGTCCGACGACCTCGGCCCGCGCGCCGACATGACTGCGTCGTGGCTGGCCCAGCTTGGCTGGGACGTGCTGGTGCTCGACTGGCCCGAACACATCACACTCCAATCCGGCCCCGATGGCGCGCCGCCGCCGCGCGGACCCGAAGGCCGGTACAAGCGCCCGTATGAGGGCACCGACAATGCCGCCGCCGCGATGCAGGCCTATCTCGACTGGGAATTCGGCCTGGTCGAACAACTGCGCCGCGACGGCACCCATGGTTTCACCGTCATCTGAAAAGGGGTCTGTCCCATGTCCGTTCGCTTCATCGGCTACATCGGCTTTAACAACGCTTCGGAAATTCATGGCGGCGTACGCAGCCGCGTGCTCGACCGCGACTATGTCGAAGCGGCGGCGCGTGCGCAGGAAGAAGGCGACTTCGACCGCGTGCTGATCCCGTTCGGGTCGAATTCACCCGAAAGCCAATTGGTCGCCGCGCATGCAGCCGCGCTGACCACCCGGCTTGGTTTCCTGATCGCGCATCGCCCGGGCTTTACCCAGCCGACACTGGCCGCGCGCCAGTTGGCCACGCTCGACCAGTTGTCGGGCGGGCGCATCGCGGTGCACATCATTACCGGCGGCGCCGATGAGGAAATGGCCCGCGACGGGGACATCGGGTTGAACAAGGCGGAACGCTATGCGCGCACCGACGAATACCTCGACGTGCTGAAACAGGAATGGACCGCCGCCCGCCCGTTCGACCACAAGGGCCGGTTTTATGAAGTGCGCCAGGGGTTTGCCGCAATCAAGCCGGACAATCTGCCGGTGTTTTTCGGCGGAGCCTCGCCCGAAGCGATCGATGTCGCCGGCCGCCATGCCGATGTCTACGCGCTGTGGGGGGAAACGCTCGAGCAAGTCGGCGAAGCCTTGCGCCAGGTGCGCGATTCCGCCGCGCGTTACGGCCGTCGCCCCGGCTTTTCGCTGTCGCTGCGTCCGGTGATCGCCGACACCGAAGAAGCCGCCTGGAAAAAGGCCGGCGATATCGAAGACCAGGTTCGCGCCGCCCGCGAAGCGGCCGGTCTGCCGACCAGCGGCCATCGCCCACCCAACGCCGGATCGCTGCGCCTGCTGCAGGCGGCGACCGGCAACCGCCGCGACACCCGGTTGTGGACCGGCGTTGCCGCGCTGACCGGGGCGGCGGGCAACAGCACGGGTCTGGTCGGCACCCCCGAACAGGTTGCCGATGCGATGCTTGACTATTACGACATTGGCATCGATCATTTCCTGATCCGCGGCTTTGATCCGCTGGGCGATGCGATCGACTATGGCAAATACCTGATCCCGCTCGTCCGCGCGAAAGTCGCCGAACGCGAAGGCCAGCCCGTCGCGCTTGCCGGCTGAAGGAGTTTTACAATGGCCACTGTACTTGAACGTCCGACCGCCAGCGACGCCCGCATGAGCGATGCCGAATGGAAAACGCGGGTCGATCTGGCGGCGTTTTACCGGATCGCCGCAATCCATGATTATGACGATTTCCTCTACACTCATATTACTGCGCGCGTGCCGGGGCCGGACCAGCATTTCCTGATCAATCCATTCGGGCTGACCTTTGACGAGATCACCGCATCGAGCCTGGTCAAAGTCGACCTCGACGGCAATGTCATCGGCGACAGCGAATATGGCATCAACTACGCCGGCTATGTGATCCATTCGGCGATCCACGCGGTGCGTGACGATGCGCATTGGATCGCGCATTTTCACACCCGCGACGGGATGGGCGCCTCGGCCCATGCCGAAGGCCTGATGCCGATTTCGCAGCGCGCGCTCTATATCATCCCGCGCCTGGGCTATCACGATTACGAAGGCGTCGCGCTCAACCTTGACGAGCGCGAGCGCCTGCAGGCCGATCTGGGCGACAAGCAATACCTGTTGTTGCGCAACCACGGCACGCTGGCGCTGGGCAAGACCGCCGGTGCGGCGTGGAGCGCGATCTATGCGCTTGAAGAAGCCTGCTCGGTGCAAGTGGCCGCGCTGGCCGGCGGGCGCGCCAACGTGCTGATCGCGCCCGAAGATGCCCAGCAGGAAGCACTGCGCCAGCTTGCCGGACGTCCCGCTGCTGCCGCCGCCGCGCAGGGCAGCAAGCCGCATGACCAGCTCGCCTGGGAAGCCGTGCTGCGGCAGGTGCAGCGCAAACTGCCCGGTTTCGACGCTTGAGCATGAGCATAACTTGATGGCCCTTGACGGCTGCGCATTGGTGTCGGCGCGCGCATTCGCATAGCCATGGCCTGATCAGATTCAGGAGGCTTACATGGCAAAGCGCGCGCTGCGGCTTGGTTTCATTCTGCACGGGGTCGGCCCCGGCTGGGACGACTGGCGGCATCCGGACGCCCAGGTCGATGCCAGCACCAGTTTCGCGTTCTACAAGCGTCAGGCGCAAGTCGCGGAGCGTGGCAAGCTCGATTACCTGTTCGTCGCCGACAGTGTGTCGATCAACGCGCGGTCCAGCCCGCACTATCTCAACCGGTTCGAACCGCTGACGATCCTGTCGGCGGTGGCGGCGGTGACCGAACGCATCGGCCTCGTCGGCACGGCGACGGTCAGTTATATCGAACCGTTCAACCTCGCGCGCCAGTTTGCCTCGCTCGACCATATCAGCGGTGGCCGCGCCGGCTGGAACGTGGTGACCAGTTGGCTGGAAGGCAGCGCGGCCAACTATGGCAAGAGCGAGCATCTGGCCCACGACGTGCGCTATCGGCTGGCCGAAGAATACCTCGATGTGGTCAAAGGGCTGTGGGACAGTTGGGAAGACGACGCGCTGGTCCGCGACAAGGCCAGCGGGCAATTCCTCGATCCCGACAAGCTGCACGAACTGAACCACAAGGGCGAATTCCTGCAAGTCAAAGGCCCGCTCAACATTTCGCGCAGTCCGCAGGGGCAGCCTGTGATCTTTCAGGCGGGATCGTCCGAAGATGGCCGCGCCTTTGCCGCGCGTTATGCCGAGGCGATCTTTACCCATCAGGACGATCTGGCCGAAGCACAGGCATTTTATGCCGACATCAAGTCGCGCGCGCGGGGTTATGGCCGCGACCCCGAATCCGTCGCGATCGTGCCGGGCGCACGGCCCATCATCGGTGCGACCGAAGCCGAGGCGGAGGCCAGATGGCGCGAATTGTCCGAACTGGGCAGCCTGGAAAACGCGCTGCGCGCGCTGGGCCGCGCGTTCAACGACCACAATTTCAGCGTCTATGACCCCGACGGCCCGTTCCCGTCGCATGTCGCGGCCGAAGGGCGCAAAAGCAACCAGAGCGCATCGTCGCGTATCCTTGCGCTCGCCGATCAGGGGCTGACGCTCGGGCAGATCGCACGCAGCGTCGGCACCCCGCGCAGCAACTGGGTCGGGACCCCCGAACAGATCGCCGACCGGTTCGAACACTGGTTCGAAGCGCGCGGAGTCGACGGCTTCAACTTGTTCGAAAGCCTGCCGGGGCAACTTGAACTGTTTGTCGACCATGTCGTGCCGCTGTTGCAGGCCAAAGGCATTTTCCGCCGCGACTATGAGGGCACCACCTTGCGCGAAAACCTGGGGCTGGAAAAGCCGGTCAACCGCAACACCGCGCGTCGTCATGCGCGCGACGCGGCGTGACCGGCGATGCTGTCACGGCGTGACCTGATTGCCGCCGGCGCGGCATCTTTGGCCTTGGCCGGCTGTGGCGGCAAAGCCGGGTCGGTGCTGAAAGTCGGCAGCCAGCGGGGCAGCACCAAGTCGCTGATGCTGGCGGCCGGTGCGCTCGACGGTGTGAGCTATGGCGTGGACTGGTCGGAATTCCCGGCGGCGCAAAATCTGCTTGAGGCGCTGGGCAGCGGGGCGGTCGATGTCGGGCTGGTCGGCGATGCGCCGTACCAGTTCGCATTCCAGAGCGGCAGCCCGATCCGCGCGGTCGGGGCGATGGCCACCATCGCCAGAACGCCGGGCGCGCTGGGCATTCTGGTCGCCAGGGCTTCGCCTGCGCAGGGGCTGACGGATCTGGTCGGGCGCAAGGTTGCCACCACCCACGGCAGCATCGGGCATTACGTGATCCTGCGCGCGTTGCAGGCCAATGGCCTGGCATCGAACGCGGTGCAGTTCACCTTTCTGTCGCCCAGCGATTCACAGGCGGCATTGCAGACCGGCGCGGTCGATGCCTGGTCGACCTGGGCGCCCTATACCGTCGCGGCGGTTGCCGCCGGTGCGCGCACGCTGGTCAATGGCCGCGACTATGCGCGCGGCGTGGCGTTCGACGTCGCCAGCGACGCCGCGATCACCGGCAAGCGCCAGATCTTGAGCGATTTCCTTGCCCGCGAAACCCAGGCGCTGACCTGGGCCAACGACCACACCGATGCCTATGCCAAAGTGTTGTCGCGCGAAACCGGTCTGCCGCTGGCGATTGCCCAGGGCACGGCGGCATGCAGCACGCGGGTGCGCACGCCGATCGATGCGCGCCTGATCGCCGACCAGCAAGTGATCCTCGACACCTTCCGGACATCGGGCGACATCAAGACCCCGCGCCCGATCGCCGAAGCATTTACCGCGCTGGTGTGAAAAAGCCCTGGTTCGCCAGTTCTGCCAGTCGCTGGCTGGCCTTCAGTGGCTGCCGGCAGCCTTTTCGATGTTGATCAGATTCGCTTGCAGAACCTGACCGCTGTCGAGCAGCGTCACTTTGCGGAAACCGCCGCCGTGCTGGCCGTCGCGCAACGGGTTGATTTCGACCGACACCCGGTCACCCGATTTCAGCAGTTGGCGAGTCCAGCCGAGCCGCGTCAGATTGCCCGGACTGGTCAGTTCGACCGCCCAGACTCCGCTCTGGCCGGCCGGGCCCGCGACATCGACAAACAGCGAGACGTGCGGATTGACCCAGCGGAATTCCTTGACCTTGCCTTGCAGGGTGACGACCTTTGCCGGGTCGAACATCGCAAAACTGTGGTGGGCGCTGGCCTGGCCGACAACGGCCACGGCGGACACGAGTGCAAGGGCAATCACGGATTTGCGGAGCATGGCGGGTCTCATCGATCAGGAGTGGGTTTGTCGGACGGCGGCAGCACGTTGCCGTCCTGCTGACGGGTCAGCGTATAAGTCGGATTGCCCCATTTGTCTGTGGTCGGCTCGAAATCGCCCTGGCGGCACACACCCTCGACGATTTCAAAGCTGCGCTTGCGGGTGCGGTGGAACAGGCGCCGGGTTTCCCACGCACGCGTCAGGATATGCGGTGCCTCTATCACCAGATCGTCGGCCAGCGTGTCGGGCTCGATCAGGTGGATGCGTTCGTGAATGACGGTGTCGCCCCCGGTCGGAATGCCGACGGCTTCCCCGGTTGCAAGGAACACTTGCGGCAGGATGCCTTTGGTTTCCACCACCAGCGTGTCACCCTCCCAATGGCCGACCGAATAGCCGTGGAAACTCGGATCGGGATCGGCGGGCATGGCGCGGCCATCGGTCCAGATGCGGCGCAGGCGGTTGCCGTCGGATTCGCCCAGCAGCGTCACGCGGCCAGGGGTAAACAGGAATTCCTGCGCGTTGTGGGTGATCAGCATCAGGCTGGGCATGCCGTGCGGCAGGCAATCGACCAGCAGCCCGCGCGGGCGCCCCTCGTGTTCTTCCGTGGTCCAGTAATCGACCTGTTTCTGGACTTCGGGTTTCCACGGGGTGGGGTTGGTGGTGATCTGGGCGACCTGGTTGTGGACGTCGGGGATCCAGGTGCCGCTCCAGTCGGGCAATTTGGCAATCGCCGCCCAATCGGCGGCGGTGGGCGGCGCAATCACCGGATCGTCGGTTGCGGCAAACAGCGGCGTGGCGGCGATCAGCGCCGCTGTTGCAAGCGCGCGGGCGATGAAACGGCTCATTTGGGCGGTTGCACGCCGGGAATGGCACCAATGCTCAGCACCTGGCCGGTGCCGACGAATGTTGCTCGCTTGAACTGGCCGGCGCGCCGACCGTCGCGCATCGGATTGATTTCGACCACCAGCTTGTCCCCCGCTTTCGCCGATGTGCGCGACCATCCCATCTTGGCCAGATTGGCCGGGCTGGTCGGCAGTTCGAGCGACCACACGCCGGCATCATAGCCACCGACTTTGGGCGCGTCGACCCACAGAACGGCGTGGGGCGCGGTCCATTGCAGGCTTTGTACGGTGGCCTCGAACTTCATCGGTTTTGACGGATCGAACATCGCAAAGCTGTGGTGGGCGCTGACCGGAACGCCGATCGGCGCCAGGGCCAATGTGGCCAGCACGGCCAGTGTCCGGAATGCGGGTGTCATGGGTGGGTTCCTGATGGATTGGGGGCCGTGGCCTGGTCGAGCGGCAGCCGGTCGCCGCCGGCATCCTTGGGCAACGGCACATAGACAAAATTGCCGTTGGCATCGGTGGTTTCGAGGAAATCACCCTGCCGGCACGAGGATTCGACCAGATCGTAATTGCGCTCGCGATGGCGCACATAGCTGCGCGATGCGTGCCATGGTGCGGCCAGCACTTTGGGCGCGTGGACGAGGATGTCCTGGCGCAAGGTGTCGGGGCCGGTCAGGGTGATGCGTTCCTCGACATGCATGTCGCCGTTGTTGGGAAAGCCGACACCCTGGCTCAGCGGAATGAACACTTCGGGCAGGAACCCGATGGTGTCGACCACCAAGGTCTTGCCTTCCCAGTGTCCGATCGAATGGCCGCTGAAACTGGGATCGGGATCGGCCGGATGGGGTCGCCCGTCGGTCCAGACCCGGCGCAGGCGATTGCCGTCGAATTCGGAAAGAACGGTTACCCGGCCCGGTGTGACCAGGAATTCGACCGAGTTCAGATTCTGCGTCACGCTGCTGGGCAGGCCTTCGGGCAGGCAATTGACATAGATGTTCTGCGGATGCCCTTCGGCATCGAGTTGCTTCAGGTGTTCGACCTGTTTGGCCACGTTGGGCAACCACTGCGGCGCCTCGGGGCCGCCGGGGGTATATTTGTCGAGCGGGCCGGGCGCCCAGACCCCGGACAAGTCGGGCAGGTCGGCGATCGCGGCCCAATCGGCACGGGTCGGTGCGGGGTTGGTCACCGGCGCGTCGGCGGCATGCGCGGCCAGCGGCAAAAGACAGCCAAGCACCGTGAGCCATCGGCGCGGCCGGGCGGGGGCGGGTTCGGGTATTGCGGGTTTGGTGTACACGCCGATCTCTTGCGCGATGCAACGGGCGACCAAAATCGAGAATTTCTGCAATGGTGTTGAGGAATACTGGCTGGACGGCGTACGACAAGTGGCAGACCGCGACGCCTTGCAGCCTTGCCCGGTAGGAGCCCCATAGCATGTCCTGGTCCCGTTCGACGCTGTTGCTGGCCGGAGCCGGGTTGATCGCCGCAGTGCTGGCCGGCCCGGTGTTCGGCCATCGCTCTGCCCGGTCGGCCGATGCGGTCTGGGCCGATCCGGTGGCGCGCGCCAGCGCGATCAAGGCCGGGGCGCCGCTTTATGCCAGGCATTGCGCAGGTTGCCACGGCGCCGACGCGCGCGGCACCATGGCCGCGCATACGCCCGATCTGACCGACGGCCATTGGTTGTTCGGTGGAGAGGACATCGACACATTCCTGATCCGTCCGTCGGACATCGCTTTTACGATCCTCCACGGCATTCGCAGCGGCGATCCGCAGGCGCGCAATCTGGCGCTGATGCCCGCGCTCGGCACCGGCCACAGCCTCGACCCCGATGAAGTCGCGGCGGTGACCGAATATGTGCTGAAGCTGTCGGGCCAGCCCTACGACGCGACAAAAATCGCGGCAGGCAAGGAAACCTACGAGGGCGAAGGCGGCTGTTACGATTGCCACGCGGTGCAGGGCTGGGGCGATCCGGCGATCGGTGCGCCCGACCTGACCCGGCCCGAGACCTATCTTTACGGCCACGACCGCGCCTCGATCGCGGCAACGGTGACACGGGGCCGGGTCGGCATTTCGCCCGCGTTTGCCGGCAAGCTGACACCGGGCCAGGTGCGCGACCTGTCGATCTATGTCCTGTCGCGGGCCAAATCGCGCAAATACATCTGATCCGACTCAGGAGGAGCCTGGCCACAAGCGCCAGTGTGCCACGCGTTCGCACCATTATCGTTTGGTCACCCCGGATCGGGTCCCTGGGTGACATTGGTTTAGGGTCTTTCCGACTTGGATTGAGGCACCGTGATTGCCCTGAGAAGCCCTGCGGGGAGGAGCAGTGCGCAGCGCGGGCTGGTTGCCCGTGCAAGCGCTGCGACGCTGCCGCGGGGCTTCTC
>Ga0116227_10004104_pt1 | contig 31799 bp, 30 predicted proteins | sample S1TSphgellanicum_FD_89693 | JGI IMG/M metagenome (GOLD analysis project Ga0116227, IMG submission 89693) | Host-associated microbial communities from peat moss isolated from Minnesota, USA - S1T2_Fb - Sphagnum magellanicum MG | ecosystem: Host-associated > Plants > Peat moss > Unclassified... | reverse complement strand
TCGTGACCAACGGTACGATCAACGTCGTGACCAACGGTACGATCAACGTCGTGACCAACGGTACGATCAACGTCGTGACCAACGGTACGATCAACGTCGTGACCAACGGTACGATCAACGTCGTAACCAAGGATATGATCCAGGTCTGAACCAAGGATATGATCCAGGTCGTAACCAAGGATATGATCCAGGTCTGAACCAAGGATATGATCCAGGTCGTAACCAAGGATATGATCCAGGTCGTAACCAAGGGTATGATCCAGGTCGTAACCAAGGGTATGATCCAGGTCTGAACCAAGGATATGATCCAGGTCGTAACCAACGGTACGATCAATTTCGTAACCAACGGTACGATCAATTTCGTAACCAACGGTACAATCAATTTCGTAACCAACGGTACAATCAATTTCGTAACCAACGGTCCTTTCAGCGTAATAGATTGAATCAAAGACGTCAATCAGTTCAACGTAGACCACGTTAACTACTAGTAAGTACCTGAACAGAATTAATTACATATTATTTATTGACTAATTCTTTAGTAGTCAATTATTTCAGCACAGATTTTTGTGTAGTTAATTTTGTCCGATAACTTACTTTCAATAGACTTTCTAGTTACTTCCTACTCATTCCAATAATACTAAATTTGTAGTTGCCTGTGATGGAAAATTTGTCCATGTTAGTTTGTAGTAACTACTATAATTTATTTAACTGGAAATAAGACTAAAACATGATGCTTTTAGTCTTATTTTTAATGCTATAGAGTATAAATAAAGACAATTTAACGCCTCAATAAAAACTCAAATCATTGCCTAGAGCGTCGGTCAAGTAGAGAGTATTGACAAAATTAACTACACTATGTAACAGGGAAAATAATGAATTATTAGTATAATATACGACAAAATACTTTTACACTTAAGTTATAACACGATAAATAAGTGAAGGTTTTTTCGGTAGATAGGTGTCAGCAGCTAAACCAGACATCAAATTGACCATGAAATTAAACGCACTCCGATGACGAGAGTGTCGAAATTTTAGATTAGGGGGAGTAGAGGAGAAAAAACTAACATCCGACACTTAGCTCTATCACCCAGTAGGTACAATCCATATCAAATCACAAATCTAAAAAAATAGAGTGACCACTTTTGAGTAAGATTGAAGGTTGTGTAGTTTCTGAAACCCTTATTTTTCCACAAAAGTTAATGATTAATACGGAACCACCTTCGTGGAGTCAAGCAGTAGAAAACCAGATTGTGGCAGTAACAGTATATACTGACAAAGCCATAGTCACTAGAATTGGAATCATAGCTTTAACAGGACGTGAAAAGGAACTAGTTATTCAAGCCCTGCCAGGAACCCTAGAACCCGATTCAATCAGAGTCAGTGGCAGGGGGACAGCGGAGGTACAGTTACTAGGAGTGAGTAGCGATCGCCTCTACTCCACCAAACAGGTGAGCGACGGAGTAGCACAGTTAACCGAACAAATTGAGCAACTAGAAGCAGAAAAACGCCACCTCCAAGCTCAAATCGATGCTCTAACATTACAATCCAGTTTCATCGTCGGTTTACGGGAAAAAACTGAAGAGCCGTTTTCCCATAGCTTGGCTCGAAAAAACCTCAGCTTGAGTGAAATCTTAGACTTCCTCAACTTCCTGGGGAGTCAGTATAGCGAATATGCGATCGCCTCTGCGGATTGCAAAAGCCGACTCCAAGAATTGGACAAGGAGTTAGATACACTTAACCTATCCCTACAAACAATCCAAACACCCCATCCCCAAGAAAGTATAGTCCTCCGTGTAGCCTTAGAAGTAGCCGAACCTGGACAGTTTGAGCTAGAGATATCCTACATGGTGAACCTAGCCAGTTGGACACCAGTGTATGACCTGCGGGTAGATAAGGAGAGTCGTACCGTCCATCTTACTTACATAGCAGAAGTTACCCAAAGCACAGGTGAAGACTGGCTAGGAGCAGCCCTCACCCTTTCCACTGCTAAACCCGGACTAGGAACCCTGCCCCCAAACCTAGAACCTTGGTATATTACCACCGCCAACGCCCCAACGGAGCGCAGACGGCAAGTCGTACTGCCACCAGCACCATCTATGCGAGCATCTATGCGCGAAGGAAACGACAACTGGTCTGAAGAAGAAACTATAACTGAAGAAAGTTTCATTGCTGCCGAAAGCATACACACAGAAGTAGCAAAACCAGGAGGAGTTGTCACCTTTCAATTAAATAGCGGTACCCACATACCCAGCGATGGCACTCCCCACAAAACAACTATTTTTCCTCCTGCTCACTACCCGTGTACTTTTAATTATGTCACCGTCCCCCGCTTAGTGAGCTTTGCCTATTTACAAGCTCAGGTGAAAAATAGTCCCGAAGGTGCCACTCTGTTACCTGGTAAAGCAAATATTTTTCGCGATCATATTTTTGTTGGCACAACCCAATTAGAAAATGTAACCCCCGGGCAGGAATTCAAGTTAAACTTAGGTATCGAAGAAAGTTTAAAAATAGAGCGTGATTTAGTTGAGCGTCAAGTAGATAAAAAACTAATCAGCCACCAGCGTCGAATTACCTACGGTTATCGGCTGAAATTAACCAACTTACTCAATGAAGAAGTAAGTCTGCATTTAACGGAACAATTACCCATCAGCCAAACCGAGCAAATTAAGGTCCGTCTTATCCGCAGCAACCCCCAAATTCAACTTGGGGAGATGGGGATTTTAGAATGGACTTTAATTATTCAACCCCAAGAACGACTAGAGGTATACTATCAGTTCTCCATTGAGCATCCACCGGAATTAACAGTAGCAGGGTTGGATATTTAGGTTGAAATAATTTTCGATTTTAGATTGAGAAGAGAATAGATTAATCTCTCCCCCATCACCCTGCCCTAATTTCAGGATTGCAACTTCAACAGCACCGTTGCCACATTTTCACCTAGCTTCTCAATGGAAGCCTGCAGCTTGGGTTCAACTAACTTACCCTCAGAATTGAAGGCTTCATACGCCTTGGGAATAGCTACCTGATCCGGAAGTACTAACACCTTGATATTTCCCAAGATAGCTCTAAGATGCACGAGTCCCCTTAAACCCCCAAGGCTTCCCGGTGAGGCACTCATAATCGCCGCAACTTTACCAGCAAAAGCCACTAAACTAGGTTCATTAGGTTCTGGACGGGAAGCCCAATCAATGGCATTCTTGACCACTGCTGTAATGGAACTATTATATTCAGGGGAGGCAATCAGCAACCCTTGATGAGACACCAATAAGTTCTTAAAGGTTTTAGCGTTGGGGTGTAATCCTTGTTCTGCCTCTAAGTCTTCGTCAAACAGTGGCATGGGCAAATCTCGTAAGTCTACGTATGTGACATCGGCACCTACTTTTTTTGCCCCATCGGCAGCGATTTGAACTAATTTTTTATTGTATGAATTGATCCGGGTGCTACCAGCAAAAGCCAGAATTTTCGGGGTGTGTACCATAGGAATCTCCTCTTTGCATAGCTTTCGACAACACCAGAGTATCATGGACTTTGGCGCTGGAATTAACAGAATTGGGGATTGATCCAGATACTATTTAAATTAAACATCCTCTGGTAAAATCCACTTTGGTGGTTCCATCATTCTTTTACGGAGTCGTTCTTCTGCCAACTCCAGCATCTGGTCTAAGGAAGTCTCTTCAATAAACTTTGAAGCTGCCTCTTTAAACTCTACATTTGGGCATTTATCCCCTAAGACACATCCATTCACGCAGGCTTCAGCGCAGTTAATTTTCTGATTCACAGTCAACTCCTCCCCAAATCAGGATACTTTCCTCTGTAAATAAATCTTACCAATTCATGGCTCATCTGGCGTGAGTTAGAGATTTGTGAAAGTCCCCATTCTCTGGGATGTAGTGGCTGTTACTTCAGCATTATATGTCAAATAGATCACATTTCAATCCTTGTAGTCCCGCTTGTTGGTTGAATATAACTACTAATTTAGGTTGTAGGTGGCGTGTTAATTTTGTAGCGGTAGGAAAAGGAAGAGTTCATTCATGTTCGGTACCAGAGGTGGGGAATTCAAAGAACCAACCCTCGACAAAACATCCGCCATAGTCAGACACAGAAGGGAGCATGAAGCCTTGTGGGGTAAAGGTTAAGAGAATTAACACACCAGGTTGTAGGTGCATATTCTCCGCAGACAATAGCGATCGCAATCCTAGTCGATTTTTGAAAAAAACTCCGCGCACTTCTCCTATTGCCTAGCTACGTAGATAAGTTCAACAATCAAGGCAGTTCCCATAGCACAATGACCTAATTCCTAGTCTCCGATCTGATAACAACAACACCATAGGCATCTGGAGGCAGATACTCTTGTGCAGCCTGCATTAAATCAGTGGACTCCTGCGCTTGAATATAACTGGGGTAGTTAAAGGCTGGTTCTAAATCTCCAAGCAAAGTTTGATAATAGCCATACAACCCAGCACGACTACTTGGTGTTTCATTATTAAAAATAAACCTGTTTGCTACCCGTTGTCGGACACGACTAATCTCTGATTCTTGGACAATTTCTGTGTGCAGTCTGCGAATATGTTGAGCGATCGCTTCCTCCACCACCTGTAAATTTTCCACATCACACTTAGCCCAAATATAAAATATCCCTTGGTGCTGGTTACTCATATTACTCACAGAAATTGAGGAAACTAGTCCCCGTTCTTCCCGCAAATCTTGCACCAATCTAGAACTGAGTCCATGTCCTAAAATGCCTGCCAAAACATCTAGCGCGTATGTTTGATTTAGTTGAGTCAACCCTGGTACCCGCCAAAGCATAACTATTCTTGCCTGTTGGATACTTTCATCAATAAATTCCTGACGTACAATTTCTGTAAATGCTGGTTCAGGAATCACCGTTGTGGATTGACTGGGGAATCTAGGGTTTTGACTAGTAAAAGCGGTACTGATAATATCAATCAATTCTTCTACGGGCAAATTACCCACAGCTACAGCAGTAATTGACTGAGGTTGGTACCAGGTATTGTGAAAATCCCGCATTTGCTGGGGTTGGACTTGACTGATTATGGCTTCTGTCCCCAATACTGGACGGCGATAGGGTAGCACATCAAATGCTAATTCCATCATCCATCGCAGGATACGACGCTGGGGATTATCTTGAGCACGCCTAATTTCTTCTAGAACTACCAAGCGTTCCCGTTCAAAGGCATCACTAGGAATACTAGCATTAAAAACTACATCTATTTGCAGAGGAGCCAGCGCCGCAAAATCCTGGGGGGCTGTTGTGATATGGTAGTGTGTGTAGTCGTGGCTAGTTGCAGCATTCATTACAGCACCCCGTTCCTCCACTCGTCGTTCAAACTCACCACCAGGGAGTTGCTGTGTTCCCTTAAATATCATGTGTTCTAAAAAGTGCGCTATCCCGTTTATGGCATCTGACTCCACAGCCGATCCTACTTTTACCCATAAGCTCAGGTTAACTGCTGCTACTGGCATTTGCTCGGCAATAATTGTCAATCCATTGGGTAGCTGGTGCAACTTGGGAGCATTCAGAAGAGGCAAATTCACTAGGGTTGATGTCATTTTTTCTGGTGGGTTGTGGGCTAAATTCGTGGTTTTAGTCTAGTACCTTTCCACCAAGCCTTATTACTATCTGGAAGAATGGTCACAAGATGGGACTTGGGAAAAAATCAATGGAGAATTACGAACCAAGATTAGGGAAAGGGCCAGACGCAAAAGCCGTGTTAGTTAATTTTTGGAAGTTAACTTGGCTTTGGGAATGATTTTTACTGCATTGGCTCTCTAGTACTCCTCTCTGTAAAAAGGTACTTGTCAATGGGGTTTGAGACGCGCTAACTCCTTATTTTACACCACTCGCCAAAATTCCCAAAATTTTATTTACATCATTCAAAAAATACTGAGCTAAATCAATCTGTACCCGTTCACCCGATAACTTTAAAAACTTCCAAATTTCTCCCGTAGTGACTACCCCATAAATTTCTGTAATTTTATTTCCTTCCCGTTCGTTAAATAAACTAGCTGCATACATTTCCGCTATACATTGTCCCAGTCCCCCTTTAATATTTTCCTTCTTCGCTTCTACAATCACAATGATAGGTGCATTAATCAATAAAAACTCAGGGGAAAGACTAATTAGAAAATTACAATTTCCACTTAAGCCTTGACTAGGTTCAATATTAAATTCTACACCAGAAAATAGACTAATTTGATTAGCAAACTGTTTAGTTAATTCTAATAAAATCGGTGTAATAATCATCTCTGAACGAGATTTCTCTGTATTACTAGCTAAAGCAAAGGGGACATTATAAGCATAAAGTTTCTCGTAAATAATTACTAACTGCTAATGGTGGGACTTTAGCAAAAATATCATCTCTAGTAGTAAGGCAAGTTGCTAGTTAGTGCTGCTGAATAGTATCTTAATGATACGGAATGCCGAGTTTTGCATATCGCTAGGCACAAAAATTTAATCTTTTGTACTTAAAAAGAGGCACTTTTTTATAACTAGCAACTTGGGTTAGTAATATGAAGATGTAATTTTTTCTGGATGGTTTCTAAAGTAAAATCACTGTATGACATAGGATAGGGTTCTACCGTACTTGTTATGCTGAATTAATTAGGGTCTTCGACATCCTTAACAGCATCCCACTAACAAAAATCTATTTCTGATAGATTTTTACCTTTCAAAGTGTGATAAATAGGAGAATCTTGAAATCTCAAACCTTCCCCTACTGGGATGTTAAACTGGCCAGGCGATCGCTCTTAGTGTTCCAGAACCTGGTAGCCCAAGCACAGTATAATATTAATCTTTGACCGAGCCAATTTGAGATTTTGGATTAGGGTCTTTCGGTTCAAGCCTTACTGCATGTGGGTGGAACAAATCTAAAATCGTCAAACTGCATCCCCAGTGTGGGTGCAGTCAATGTAAAATCCAAAATTCTTTGACTCCTAGTTAAAAATGGTGCAAGCAACCCAATTCCACTACACAGCACAACACAAACCCAACCAGTTAATTTATGGGACTGGGCAAACAGCCGTAATTACGGGGTGGACAGTCAAACAAGCGATCGCTAAACACTTACACCCCTCAAAATATGCCGTAATTGGGCAATTATACTCCCCCACCAGAGGCATTAACTTACTGATTCGCAACTTGCTGTTAAACCCCCACGTTCGCTGTTTAGTGGTACTCAACGCCACCAAGGAAGACCAAAACGCTGGTGCTTGCCAATGCCTATTAGACTTTTTCCACCAGGGTGTCACCGAAAGTTTAACGGACACTGGGCGTAAATCCTGGGCAGTGTGCTCCCGTATCCCTGGTTATATTGATATTGAAATTAGCTTTGAGTCCTTGGAAAAACTCCGCCACTCCATAGAGTACCAAGAAGCCAAATCAATTCCCGAAGCAGTTAATCTAGTTAATGATTATGCCCAACGGCAACCCCTTCCACCTTGGGGGTTGCCCTGGGAATTCCCCATATCTATCACCGAACCCACCGTTCTACCGGGGACTAACTACGGACACCGAATTGAAGGTAAAACCATAGCTGAAACCTGGGTGAAAATCATCCATCGAATTCAGACAACAGGCACAATTCGCCCCACTGGCTATGATGGAAAATGGCAAGAACTCATTGATGTCATGGCTATTGTCACCCATGAACCAGAGAACTTCTACTTCCCCAAACCCAATTACTTACCAATTGATCCCAGTTTCATCCAAGAATATACTTCCCAAATTCTCGATGATGCTCCCCATCAAGAAGGGTTGAAATACACCTATGGTCAGCGATTACGCTCCTGGTTTGGCACAGATCAGATTCAGCAAGTGATTCAGAAGTTAATCACAGACATTAACTCAGCTAGGGCCGTCATGTCCCTATGGGATGTTAAGCATGATTACCATGACAGTCCCCCTTGTCTGAACCACATCTGGGTGAGAATAGTTAACCAGGAATTATCTTTGACCGCCACCTTTCGCAGTAATGATATGTTCGCTGCCTGGCCAGCCAATGCTATGGGATTACGAGCATTACAACAGCACATATATACTGCTATCACCCAAAATTCCTACCCTCAATTAAAGCTAGGACCATTAATTACCATCAGCCAAAGTGCCCATATCTATGATGACTGCTGGGAAAATGCCCATAGTGTGATTACCTCCCAATACCCCAAAATTTGCCAGCGTCGAGATTATACTGACCCAGCAGGGAGTTTTATTATCACAGTCCAAAATGGACAGATTCTGGTGGAACATACAACACCTGGGTCGGGAGAAATAGTTAACTGTTACTCAGGTAAGTCTGCAACCCAACTATCTCGACAAATAGCAGCAGACTGTCCTGGGTTGCAGGTCGAGCATGCGATGTACCTGGGATCTGAACTGCAAAAAGCAGAGATGGCTTTGTTACAGAACCAGGAGTTTATTTATGAGCAAGATCAACGCCTCAAAAACTACAAGGTGTTTTAGACTATCCGAACTGTATTGCTTCAGATCCAGCAGCGTTAAGATTAGGTAACAGATTCAAAGAGGAATAGGTATGTGGTACAAACAATAGCCGCAGACAAAATCACGCTCTATGACTTAGAGAAACGCTTTCAACTGCAGCAAACTGAAGACCAGTCGTTCTTTCTAGAGTGGCAGGAAAACCTACCAGTGCTTACAGAAATTGAAGAACAGCGACTGACACGGGTAGAAGCTATCGTTGCCAATCTGGAACGGCGATCAGTGTTAGAAAACACAGTCAAATTAGCAGTGGTTGCTCCCTTAATAGATTTATCAGGGTTATTCTTACCACCGTTTTACGTCAGCACAGAAGATTCGGTGGAAATTGAAGCTACGGATCACAGTATGGTAGTGCAGGGCCGCATTGACATTCTGGTGCTCAAGGATCAGCTTTGGCTATTAGTAATTGAATCCAAAAGGGCAGAATTTTCACCTAAGGTGGGCATTCCCCAGGTACTCTCATATATGCTGGCAGCTTCCAACCGAAGCATTCCTCTGTATGGACTAGTTACCAATGGTACTGATTTTGTCTTTCTCAAACTCTTATTTCAGGAAGTTCCCCGCTATGCGCGATCGCGGCAGTTTATATTGGGACAAGACCATGACTTGAATCGAGTGTTGCAAATCCTTAAGGGGTTAGCAGAAATTGCCAAGCAGGAAGTAAGTTGATGGCGATCGCCCATTGCCTGAACTACTGACACCATTAATGAGAGTTTTGTTACAAGCTGGAGTTTGGACTAATTTAGATTTTAGATTTCGGAGGATAATGCAGGAAGAAAGAGGGTGGACGAGAACAGATCAATCTCTCTTCTAATCCAAAATATAAAATCTAAAATTCGTTGGCTGCCGACTCACTTGTTTGAGTTGAAACGCTGCCCTACTCGTTAGTGTTTCAAAACTAGTAATCCGTTCATAGTTTCCTTAGAGGTTTAGGGAATATTGGTCCCGTTTGTTGAGAATTTACCCACACAATTAAAAATTAAAATCCGCTCCAACAAAATCCTATCGCTTCCTATGTGATAGTACTAGGTTACTATTGTGATGAAAGGTTACATATTGAGTGATTTTTGACTTAATATGTTAGTATAGATGAAGACAAGTTTTATTCCAAAGGATATGATAAAATTTATCTATGGGTTGGCAGTAGCCTTACTCAGTGCAGCCGTGGTAGTTGTTCATCCACTCAAAGCGGTAGCTTCTATTCCCCCCGGCGGTGAGGGCGATCGCCAGGGATGAACTTAACGATGCCCAAGCCTACTACCAGCGGGGACTTATCCATTATTCTCTAGGAGATGAGCAGGAGGCAATCAATGATTTCAACCACGCTCTCAAGATTGACCCTAACTATGCCTATGACTACTATAACCGGGGAAATACCCGTTATGAATCAGGAGATAAGCAGGGGGCAATAGCCGACTTCCAAAAAGCTGCCAACCTTTATCAGTAACAGGGTAAACAGGATTATTAAGAACCACAATGGCTTCAGCAACTGTTCGAAAATCTTATTTTTTGATCAAGATTCTTACGAAGTGAGCATTTAAGATGGAGCGCAGTATTTATACTCATAGCTCAAAATGCTCTACTTAAGTACTGAAACAGAATTAATTACACAAAATCTGAGATGGAATCCTTTATCCAGTCTAGATAAGACTAGATATCAGTTTGTAAATATTTCTGTTTGGTTACTTACGGGTTTTCAACAGCAATAGATTTTTCAAATTTAGAATTGCTGGGCTTTCAACTACCTCATTGCCAAGGCACTCAAATTATGCACCTTCAAAAGTGACAAGCACCCCTCAAGACATGAAAGAAGATTGGTTTAAAACATACGGTCGTTTCGCTCGAGGTGGTGCAAGGAATGGTACATTTCTTGAAAAATATGATCTGATCTATACTCTTGCTAATGCTCTTGGAATAAGCTCTTACCAAAAAGTCAATCCAAATGCTATTGCTCATAAACTCGAGCATGATTATATTGACAACGCATCTTTTTGGAAAGATGCCTTACTGTGCAAACATTTTCCTGGTAGCTATATTATTCTAAATGATTTTCATTTACTGGAATGGCTTCCTTTCTCCCCAGGAAGATACTTCACCGAAGCTGCTAAGATCCTAAGGAAAAATGCAGAACTTCATTTCGATTCCCAACGAAACGAATATAATCCCGTTGGTAAAGGATCAATGGTGCGAGGAGGTATCGGAGCAATCAGACTGGCAGAAAAAATTATTGGTGACAGATGTATATTCTTTCTAGGAGCATCTTCAACAGGAATAGCCCATGAGGGTATTCCGATAGCTTTACCATATGAAGAATATAGTAAAGTAATGCCCATTATCAGAGAAAAGGGAGGTTGTCAGGTAAAACTAGCGGGATCTCTGCAAACAATGACTGAAAACTTTCCATTACTTGATTTTGATCAAAACATACCTCGCTATTGTTTATTTGCTGAAGAGGTGACTGTTAAAAAGCCTTCTATTCATTGTCAACTACTTACAACTGTAGCTATTATGTTCAAAGCAAATAACCCCTATAGCAATATAGATAAATCATGGACATTCTGTTCATTTCATCCAGGTTCATTGAGAAGTGAGGAAAGTACAGGTGCAGTAGACTGGTTACTTAATTATGCGAGGAAGTATTCGGATGATAACCCAATCATTTTAACTGATTTTGACGAACATTACAATTTTCCCTGTAGGGTTGAATTTCCAATATCTGATATCGTGCGCGGTAAGGTCGATTGGAACACGCTCAATGTGTACAAGCAACGCTATCAAGGAACATACATTGAAAACTATTTCAACCACATAGAAACAATCTACGATCAAAGCATCAATAAGCAAAGAGATGTAAACATGACTGACAATCGCATAATCAACATGGGTGATAGGGGAAATTATATCGAGCGGAATGAAGGCGATTATGTTCAAAACAACAAGTACTCTGGACAACCACAGACTCTAGCTGAGGCTGCTGCTGAAATTCAGATCTTACTCCAACAATTAGAGAAAACCTACCCTACAACTACAACATCAGAGAAAATGGTAGTAGCGGCACAAGCTGTAACCCAGATTGAAACTAATCCCTTATTAAAGCAACGAGTCATAAATGCGCTCAAAGAAGGTAGTTTAGCAGCTTTTGAAAAAGCAATTGATAATCCAGTTGCTGCTTTTGTCGTTCATGCTATCCAAGGCTGGCATGAAGTGAGAAAAGATTAGAAGAGCAGGGAAAATACTAAACGCTAAAGTATAAAAACCCTATAAACACAATAGTTTCAGCAACTGATCAAAAATCCTATTTTTTGCTCAAGCTCCTTTCCGGGAGAGCATTTTAGAAATAAGATGCGTTCGCCCTGGGATCAGAGGGAAAAATTCAGTCTTTTTGTATATAGTTTCAATCAAGCTTACCAAACTGTTAATAAATAAGATGCGTTTACCCTAATGCCCATAGTTGATGACTATGGATTTGCTATTTATTTTATCCTTGATTCTCCTGCTGAATTGATTCTTTATACTGGGGAAACTTCTAGGAGCTATAAAAGGTGGAAGTCGGCTTTCCCTGTTAAATCTGAAAATAAAACCGGGGATTAGGGAAAGGTGCAAAAGTCCCATACTCCCTTCCATATTTAGGTAATTTAAAACCCAAAATCTAAAAATGTGGACAGAAATCGATACGCGAATTAGCGAAGTAACAGGTGAGAAATTTCAAAGCCAGCAAAGGCGATCACTCAGTGGTGGCTGCATCAACCAAGGCTATGCCACCTCCAATGGTAAAAACACCTATTTCCTCAAGCTGAACCAAGCTTCTCAAGTGGCAATGTTTGAGGCAGAGGCACTAGGTTTACAGGAGATGTACGATACCACTACTATCAGAGTGCCTCAACCACTATGCTGGGGTGTAGCTGGTAATTCAAGCTATATTGTCCTGGAATGGTTGGATATGGGTAGCGGTAACACCAAATCCTGGGTAGAAATGGGACATAAGTTGGCAGCGATGCATCAAACCACATCCAAAGAGGGTTTTGGTTGGCACCAGAACAACACCATCGGTTCCACACCCCAAATCAATACCTGGACAGCAGATTGGGGAGAATTTTATTTCAAACACCGACTGGGCTATCAATTTCAGTTAGGAAGACGAAGGGGTGGGAGTTTTACCCAACAGGAACAATTATTAGCAGCAATTCCCAGAATATTGGCAGATCATCAAGTACAGCCATCCCTTGTCCATGGGGACTTGTGGGGTGGAAACGCCGGGTGTACTGTGTCCGGTGAACCAGTGATTTTTGATCCAGCTACCTACTTTGGTGATCGCGAAGTTGATATAGCCATGACAGAATTATTTGGGGGGTTTCCAGCGGCCTTTTACCAAGGTTATAACGAAGTTCTCCCCCTAGATCCAGGATACGGGAGGAGAAAAACCTTGTATAATCTGTATCACATATTGAATCATTTCAATTTATTTGGCGGTGGCTATGGTTCCCAAGCTAACCGGATGATTGAGCAAATTTTGTCAGAAACCCCATATGTAAGTAACTGAACAGAAATATTTACAAACTAATATCTAGTCTTATCTAGACTGGATAAAGGATTCCAGCAAGAGAGTTTGTGTAATTAATTCTGCTCAAGTACTTAAAACCAGGGTCTTCCACGTCGCAATGTGTTTTGTGAAATACTATCAGCAACAACCCCAGGCTTTTGCCGACAAATATTTAAAAGATCTATGGGGAGAAATTCATGCCTGTCCTTACTTTGCCATCAACAACCTCAACCGGGATTTTGTTAATACCAAAGGATTTTCCGTAGTATTTAGGCGATCGCACCTAGGAGAGGTAGGACAAAGGTTTCCCTACTTTCAACCCTATCTAGATCTGGCAGTCCAACCTTTTTGTAATGCTTTTTACCTAAATCCCCTCCTCCTGTGCCAGGGTTCCCGTGTTGATCCCCACATAGATCGCTCCCTACGTTCTTACTGCAAAACTATTCAACCACCGGACTTGGTTAGTGTCCTCTACGTGCGAGTACCAGCAGATATAGAGGGAGGAGAACTGGTATTGCACTCAAAACAGCGTCAAGTAGGACAGATCAAACCACAAACTAATACCCTGCTTTACTTTCAGGGTAACTTAACCCATGCAGTCAACCCAATGAAAACAGTGGGAAGTCGCCTGAGTTTGGTATGTGAACAGTATAGTTTGAGCGAAGCTGAATTAGAGGAGATTCCCCAGTTTACCGTGGAGTCTAGGACAGCAAAGCAATTCAAAATGGCACCTACTAGATAACACAGAATCCTTTCTCCCCCATCAAACCGGATTTTAACATCTTGCGGAAGTCCCCACCCTCAGCGTAGCAGGGTGTGTACGAGGGGTTGCCAAAAAAATAGTGATTGAGTATATGATATTTTGGTAGCTGCACAAATTTAGCTGTAATAGCATGGCAGCAATGAAAAAAATCAAATTTAGAGAACTCTGCCGGGGTTAGGAACTAGCCTCGTAGACGCAGATGATTCTAGCTCTACTTCAGGTAAATAAGCAGGAAGCAACTAGGTCAAATGAAGCGTCAAAAGTCCAATTCTACTGGGGTGATTGCAGAAAACCACCCCTGAGCAAAGTAGGGGTGGGCAGTTTATATCTAATCCGATTGTCCATCCTGTCTGCCTAATTCATAAATACCTGCACCAATACAGCTAAGGATACCCATGCTAACTGCCCAGCTGGGTCCTAGAGAAAGTTCTACCCCCCAGTGCAATAAAGCACCCACTATCAAAAAAGGTATAATGCTAAATAGTGAAGCGTAAAAGGCATTTTGGGATTCCCTTGCTTGACGAGTCTTTTCAAATTCTGACTTGCTGGTATAGAGCGATCGCTCAGCAAAGTTAAACCAGCGGTTGAATTGCTCCATAGTCCACTCCCTAGCTGAGGCAAAAGCAAGATAGAGGGACAAAGACCACAAACTTGTCCCAGCAATACTGATCGTGTCTAACTCAAAGGAAAATGGCAATATATCAGTCAGCATGGTTTAAGGAGTTCAGCAAGTTCCTATTCTAGCTCGAATAAGTTAGATAGGAGCAGGGGAGAGCTTGAACTGTTCTCCCCTAATCCAAAGTCTCCTATAACAACTCAATATTTGAGAAAGTAAACTCTTGAGTTGACAGGCTCCCTTCTATCTCCGTGCGAATCTCCCGGCGGTTCAGGATAAAGTAATCAGCTACTTTTACATACTCATCAGTGAATTCGCTTCTGCCACCCTTTTGCTCCCCAGTTTTTGGGTCATGGTATACAGAATCGTAAGTGTGAGACAAATATCCTGCCCCAGTTTGGTGACTACTAAAAGTGTTAATTGTCACGAAAGTACCGTGAATTAGACGGTGGACGTGACATACTTCATTGTTACGGACTTTATACTTGTCCCCAGAGGATTTGCCACCAACTAAAATTTCCACCGCCCCAGTTTTATCAGTTTTACCATAGCTAAAAGTATTAGCACTGTGGGTATCTTCAAAGGCACGCCGGACGCGGTGAATGGCGATTTCCCAGGCTTGATTGTGGATGGCTTTCTTCGCTTCTTCGTCTTCTAAATCCCAGACTTCTGCCTTCAAATCGGCACTGATGCGAATTTTAGCTGTGAACACCTGCTCATCATGCTTAAAGGTGACATCTGCAGTGTAACCAGGAAATTTATTGTCCCAAGTATAACGATTCTCGTAGGCAGCCCGAAAAAGTTCTGGGGCGGAAATTTGTGTGACTGTCATGTGTGGCTCCTATGCTTAATTAGTAGTCATAGCATTTTATTTTTGGTGGTACTAGCATATATGTAAATGTTGTGCAGCGCCTAGACCTCAACTGGGTACATTTATGGCTAAATCCCTCCACGCCGTATTTCATGCGATCGCCAATGTCCGGAATGAGCAGGAGCTAAAACTCGCTCTCAAGGATATAATTAGCGAGCATTTTGCCGTACAGCATTGGGGTATTTATCTCCTAGATCATCAGGTAACTCCTGAGATTGAAGTTCAGGAAATTCCTGCTGTTTGCCTAGAAAGCAATCCAGTGGGACGCTATGTGGTAGAACGCCACGCACCTGCTCATGAGCAGTTGATTTTATCCCCAAGTGACTGGAAGGATATTTGCTCACGCCATGACCATGAGCATGTGATGACCGGTCCCATTGTCTGTGATGGTCGCCTAGTGGGGACTGTGAATTTTGCCCGTGACGAAGGGAATCCGGCTTTTAATGGCAATGATCTGGCTGATTTGAGTGCCTTGTGTATTCATCTTTCCGCTAAACTTGCTACCCTACGAGCAGCACCAAAAAGCTTCAAATCTGATTTAGTCTCTCCTTTAACCCCACGGGAGCTACAAATTGCCGAATTAGTAGCCCAAGGATTAACAAATGCCGAAATAGCTGCTAGGTTGTGGATTAGTCAAAACTCAGTCAAGCAAGCTTTAAAAAGAATGTTCCGTAAGCTGGGGGTTTCAGCGCGAGCGGAGATGGTAGCAAGGTTGCAAGATGTGCAGTGTTGATTTTATGGTTCGTCCACCGATTCTCCAGCCTGGTACAAGCTATACATTTAGCAAATATTTTGAACTGCCTTAGAGGGTGTTTGAAAAGTTTCGAGAGGTGAGAATTGATGCCAACTGCCTCACCATAATCCGAATCATGGCAATGTAGATAAATGCCTCTGATGATTCTGGTAAGAGCTAGTTGAGGCATTGAGCCGAGTTCGGCTTAATGCCAAGTTAGAAAATAACGGAGTTTCATAATGCAAGCAAATATCATATTAAAAGGAATTATTTTCGATTTAGATGGAACGCTAGCAAACACTTTGCCCGTTTGCTTTACAGCCTTTAGGCAGGCTTTTTTTAGATATTTAGACCGTCATTTAACTGATGAAGAAATTTCAGCATACTTTGGACCTAGTGAAGAAGGTATTATTCAACGAGTGGTACACTCAGAATGGCAAGATTGTCTGAAAGTGTATCTTAAGGAGTACGAAAAAGCACATTCAATCTGTGACCGATCCTTTCCTGGAATTGAAACAGCGTTGAATCTCTGTCAAAAGAAAAATATTGCTTTGTCCATTGTGACAGGAAAAGGAAAGTCTAGTGCAGCTATTTCATTGCAGTATCTGGGCTTGGATGATTATTTTGACTTTGTAGAAACTGGTTCAGCCAATGGTGCAATTAAACCCTTGGCGATTAAGAACGTTCTGGAAAAATGGGATCTTTCTCCGCAGTATGTCGCCTACATAGGAGATTCTCCTTCCGATGTAGTGGATGCCAAAGAGGTGGGTGTGATACCTTTAGCTGCTGCTTGGGCAGAAAGCGCAAGTTTTGAACGATTAGAAGCAATGGCTCCTGTAGCAATATTCAGCACTGTAGAAAATTTAATCTCTTGGATTGATATCCACAGTGAGACGTAAGAAACTGCTATGCTATGGGCTGTGGAGACCATAGGTTCTTGCGTTCGACTGAAGTTACCCAGGTAAGAAGATAATATTAAACGTTTTAGTCCTGGTTTTTGAAATTTAGACTTTTCAGCCCCAGTTGTACCGATTTGGACAGCAATTTTTTTATTTTTCAGACTATCGAAGCCCTTAATATCCTGATTATCGGCGCGAACAGCGATCGCCATAACGTCTGGAAAGTGACCTGATCAGGCTATTTCAGTGTTTTATGGCTGTCCATTATGTGCTTCTTGATGGCATTAAGCAGGTGGTGAATCTAACTGCCGTTCGCTTTCATATTCTCCAATTTTTCGGTTCTGCTTGTCGGCGGTATTACTTGCTGTGTTGATGGCAGAGTTAATTCTCCCACATACCAGTTGGAAGTGCGGAAAGTGGGTTGTATCCTATTTTTGCATAAATTGGCTAAATATAAGAGGCTGAGGCTTTGGATTTAGAGATTAAAATAGAGTTAGCAAAGGTAGGGTTTACTTAATTAGGAGATTCTCTATGAATTTACAAGAAATTATTAATTCTATTGAAAGTTTACCCACAGAAGAACGTGACTATTTGTTTGAGTTTCTCCGTAAAAAAAAGGAGGCATCTAGAGGAGATAATTTTTGGGAGGGATTACAAAAATTTAGAAAAGTAATCCAAAGCGAGGGAATTATCTTTAATGATGATGATTTCGCTGACTTACGAGATCGCAGTGTGGGAAGAGAAATTGATCTATGAGCTTAAAATACTTACTGGATACCAATATTATCTCAGAGCCAGCACGTCATATTCCTAATGCCAATGTTTTGGACAAACTAGATATTCATAAATCAGAAGTTGTCGTTTCTAGTATTGTTGTTCATGAACTTTTATATGGCTGTTTGCCGTTGCCACAATCTAAGCGGCGAGAGTCTCTTTGGAATTATATTCATGAATCAGTATTAAATCTACCAGTCCTTGATTACGATTTAAAGGCAGCACAATGGCACGCCCAAGAAAGGGCTAGATTATCCAAAATTGGCAAAACTCCTGCTTTTGTAGATGGTCAAATTGCGAGTGTTGCTTACTGTAATAATTTAATCTTGGTAACTAATAATGTTTCTGATTTTGAATTTTTTAATAATTTAAAGGTTAAAAATTGGTTTGTTAATCAGTAAACCACAAACTTTTGAAAACGAACGTAAAAATAGGGGTTTCAGCCATTGTGAATCAGTCAGCAAACACCATTGGTAATAGAGCGATGTCTACGACGGGCTTAACTGAAAAAGGTGTGTTAATTGATACTATATGGTCTAATTTCACTTTGAGACAGTGAATATGGTTGTGCACCTTTTGTGTTAAAGACACCATCATTGTAAAAGATGGGCAATTCAAACACATAACTCCCCGGATTCTTAGCACTGGTACGAACCTACCGACAAGTCAACAACCCCTTCTGCTGACTATGAAAAGGCTGCAAACTATCGGGGAGCGATGGCTAAGTCGTACCGTTCTACTTGGGCTAGGGAAGTGCTATCGGCAACTAATTGGACTTTGGATAAAAAAGATCTGTTCACGTAGATTTTACGCAGATAAGGGAATGATCAGATAATTGACATTTGACATTTGACAACTCAGTGTGGTTTACTTGAATGCAAGTAACTCGGTGTAAAAATATTCCAGGAGTCTAGATGCAGAAGCTCCCAGACTGGCTGATAGTTGGTGTGCTTACCTTAAGTGTTGGTGGTGTAGCAGTATCTTTTACAGGTGGGGTAAATGCAGCTTTGCTAGGGGGCAGTGTAGCAGCCTTGAGTGTATCTGTGGTAAGTAGGAATAAGGATATTCGGCTTAGGCAATTAGAAGCTCAAGTTTTGGAAAAAGAGAATTATAAAATTCTAGAAGCAAGAAAACCGATTTTAGAAAAGCGGGTAGAGGAACTAACAAGTGAAGTAACCGAACTACAAACTAGGCAAAGACATTTAGCAGCAGCCGAGGGGCAATTTATTCAAAAGCGAGCAGAACTACAACAGGTTGATCAAAGAATCACTACACTCAAAGAACAACACCAAGAACTAGAAAACCGGATTGCGGTAATTAATAGACAAAATCCAGATTTATCCCATCTGGAACAACTTACAGAGAAAGTTGAAAAACTGAAAATTGATAAAAGTGGTTTAGAAGGTCAAATTCAGGCGCTAACTTCTCAAGTTGAAGCTTTAGAATCACAAAGGATAAATCTCCAAGGCATTGAATCAGAATTAATTGGTAAAGAAAAAGAATTAGATAGTTTGACAACACGAGTTCAACAACTGCAAAATCAAACCCAGCAACTAGAGCAACGTGCCACTGAATTAGAATTACTGCGGATTACTTACGACGGAATTTTCAGTCAAAAGGAGAGTTTTGAAGCAAGAGTTAATCAGCTAAGACCAGAAATCGAAAGATTAGAATCTGAGAAACAACGCATTTTACAAGCAATTCAAGAAAGCCAGAATGAGTACCATAGATGTGAAGAGTTACGGCAGAAATTACATGGGTTAAGAATTGCTATTCGAGATAAAGAGTCGGAATTGAAACAGGTGGAGCGAGAAACCCAGAGTTTACAAGGTATTAAAACTACATTGGAAGAAAAAACACAGATACTTAAGGCAGAAATTAGCCGATTAAATGGAGAAATTAAGGATATAGAAAATAGTGCTAAATTAGCACTGGAATCCCTTACAAAAAAACTTTGGAAACAACTACCTAATACCAAATTTCAACCGGTAGAATCAGAATTTCTCAGAAAGTTTATTACAGATATTAACTCCCAAGGATTAACTTTTTCTACGCGGGTAATTAACGCCTTTCATACATCCCTGAAAGTCCAAGATATTTCTGCTTTAGTGATTTTAGCGGGAATTAGTGGAACGGGTAAAAGTGAACTTCCACAACGATATAGTAATTACATAGGAGCACAATTATTAACTCTAGCTGTACAACCTCGTTGGGATTCTCCCCAAGATTTACAAGGGTTTTATAACTATGTTGAGAAAAAATTTAAACCAACTGATTTAATGAGGGGGTTGTATCAATATAATAAATACCAGGACATGAAAGATAGAATTGTGGTTGTCTTACTAGATGAAATGAACTTAGCTAGGGTTGAATATTATTTTAGTGAGTTTTTATCTAAATTAGAAACTCGTCGCAACGAGGCAACTTATTTAGAAATTGATGTTGGTAGTTTAAGTATAGATGAGGATGAACGTCGGTTACAAATCCCCAATGCTTTTTTGTTTGTGGGGACAATGAATGAAGATGAAACTACGCAGACTTTATCAGATAAAGTATTAGATCGAGCCAATGTTTTGACTTTTGGTAAACCACAAAACTTAAAATTACGCCAAGACAATCGAGTTCCCAATAGTATACATGAATCTCCAAGATATGTACCTTACTCTCACTTTAAAACCTGGATTAAAGAACCAGATCCTAATTCTGAGAATGTCAGAAAAGTTAAACATTTCCTGAACCAAGCTAATGAAGTTATGGAAAAAATGGGTCATCCTTTCGCTCATCGTGTTTATCAAGCTATTACCCAATATGTAATTAATTATCCAGGTGTGGACAATATTGATTCACAGGCTTTTAAGTTTGCACTTGCAGATCAATTTGGTCAGAAGCTATTACCGAAACTGCGGGGTATTATGCTGGATGAAGCTCGTGAACAGTTAGATGAACTGGAGGTAATTATCCAAGAAATTGATGATATTCCTTTAACCAAGGCTTTTCAAAAGGCACGTGAAGGGCGTTATGGACAATTTAGTTGGCAGGGTTTAGTTTATCAGGATGAGTAAATATAATCATGAAAATTTATCCTAATTTGTTTGCTTACCTCAATGCAATTATTCACTCTCCCCCCTCTAAAATCGTCGAAAACCTTGATTTATCGTTGAAAGATAGGGAGAGATTTGAACAGTTACACCTCAATAACTTAGTAACAGATGCTCCCCAACTAAAAGCTAGTCAGCGTCCTATCATTGTTCTAGAAGAACCAATAGAATCCTTGCCATATTGGTTCATTCCTCTGACTGATGGAGTCTACGAAATTGGTTTCCCCTATTTGCAACCCAATGATTTACAACATCACAATTTTGAGTTGAAATGTGTATTAAACTTAGATATTTCTGGCAAGTCTTATACTTTGTATGTTAGTGATGAAGTGTTGGATTTAGAGACTATTCAAGAAGAAGTAGAAATACAAAAATGGGAAAATAGATTAGGTGGACGTTTAGATAAAACAACGGCTGAGTTAATACGGTTGTTTATCGGAATGTTTGCGGAAATATTGGGTCGAGATGGAGAAGTTTTACTAACTGAATTAGTAGATAAGTTGGAATCGGTAAACATTGAAGATGCAAATCTACCTATTGTAATTAGCTTGGATAAGAAGTATCAACTGCATAGAAAAATAGAAGCAATAGGTGATAAATTACGTCATCAACTCAGAAGACAAGCGGAATTAATGTCTGTGGGTAAAATTCAAGAAATGGATAGTTACTGTTTGCGTGACTATGTTCGTAGACCTGGGTTGACTGCTGTGGAAAAAGCAGGTTCAAAGCAGCGGTTAATGGGAATTCAGCGTTATCAAGATTTCAACACACCTGAGAATAAATTCCTAGTTTATTTTAGTCAGATTTTACATTTAAACTGTTTTCAATATGAAAGAAGTGGAGCAGTTCAGTTTCAAGCAGAGATTAGAAAAATCAGACTAGTAGTTGATTTATTCAAACAACAACCCATAGTTAAAACTATTCAAGATAGAACATATCAATTTACTCAGCCAAATTATGTTTTACAGCAAAATCCTATATATAGAAGTTTTTACCAAGCTTATTTAGAGTACTTACAAAAAAAGTATGAAAAAGAGAGACTATGGACCTTTAGAAATGCTTTATTGGCTGATACTGTTTATATGTTTTTAACAGCAGCATTACTCAAATTCCAGGGAATGCACGTAAATGCTAATTCAGCTATCACAGGTAATTTAACTCCGGATCAAGGACGTTATATCAAAAGGGAGCAAAATGTTAAAGTTAGCATATTTTTACAAAATCAAGTTTATGTATTTAACTTGCAAAAACTACCTAAGACAATAGACATCTCCGAAAATGAGCCTGAAACCCTGGTGCAGCAAGATGCAGATATTAATTGTCGGAGATATCTATTGATTTCTGATTGGGTACTGACTTTAGAAATTCACCAGTTAAATTCGATGGAGTTAAAAGTTGAAAACTTAGTGTTTCCTATTTGGGTGTTTTGGTATCATCCAGATGATGAATCAATTATGCAGATGCAGCAATATTTTCATAAAGGAATAGTATTTTATTTACAACATCAAGGTCAAGAATTTAGATCTGAAGGATTACATTTAGTAAAATTACCTGAAAATTTCACAGAACAAGGATTTTCCGGTGCTGTTGACTTGATGGCAGACTTGATTAAAAGATGTGTGGAGTCAGCAGTATGAATGAACAAGAATTTTGGGGGGAGTTGCAAAAATTACTATATCAATCTGGTGAGATTTCAGAAACTACCCAAGCACAATGGGAAAAATTAGTCCAAATTTATCATTCTCCCTCTTTACCTACACAATTAATTATTGAAACTATTTGTAATGGAGCAGTTTATTTACCCAAGCGATCGCATTTAAACTTTCCAGCAATTACCCCTCATATTCCCATGAGTGGGAGTCAACATTTAGCCTTAGAAATGGCACTTTCAAACAGTCCCATTTCCTTAATTTCTGGAGCAGCAGCCACAGGAAAAACGCGCATTGCTCAAAATCTAATTCATGCAGCTATAAATCATTCCCACCGCATCCTAATTTTAACTCATCATACTGCATCCTTAACAGCTTATTGCAACTTAATATCTTATCCATTTTTACTATCTCAAAATGAAGATTATCATCAATGTTTAGCTAATCAGTTGCGTTATCAAAAATTAGCCCAGCCCCAGATGGACTATTTACCAATACATTTATTACCAGATGCAGAACTAGCCAAACTAAGAACACCAGCCAAATTAGAAACATGGTTGCCAATTATTCACGATAACTCACATCAAAACCTAACAGAACTGTTAAAGCTAGAGTTTCCTAATTTACCACAGCCACGGATTCAATTATTAGCTTATCGTCTCAAACAATTAGCACCATTATTACAAGAGCAATTGCAATTAAGTCAAATGTATAATAATCTTTCGGAACAGGGAGTTGAAAATATTGCCAATCAACTACTGAAAGAACAAGCACTAATCGTGGGTACTGTTAGCGAATTTATGCAATTGAGAAATCAATCACTATGGCAAACCAACTTTGATTTAATAATTGTCAATGATGCACACCATCTGAACTGGATAGAATTGACTATGTTATCTGGATTATGTCAAAAGCTAGTTTTATTTGGTGAAGAATCGCTCAAAAAATATCATCAATCCCAACGAAAACATAACTTTTTTACCCGCTTTACCCGCTGTTTCCAATGGTTAACACAGAATTTATTCCCAGCTTATGTCTATCACCTAAAAGAACAATTTCGCTTACATATAGACATAGCTGAACTTATTTACCCCTGCATTTTTAATGATTGGGTTCAAACTCAATCATCGGGGAGTAATTATAATTTTTCTGAACCCATCCAGAGATTAGTTTGGCAAGATGTACCCCATGGGAAAGCAGGAGAACAAATTATTAACTTTATCCCAATCCTTGTGCAAAATTTAGGGATAGAAATCATCTCCCAAACCGGAATTATTACATTTTCAACAGAAGAGCAACATTACCTGAAAAATAACTTACCTCAAGATTATGGTAAAATATTTGTCGGTACAGTACCAGATTGGGATGGAGATGAAAGAGAAATAATTATTGTTAACTGTTCGGTCAATCCTGAAAATGTTCCAGTAGAGTGTATAAACATAGCACTAACAAGAGCTAAAGATTATTTATTTTTATTTGGTGATTATGACCTATGGAAAAAATATAATTCGCCAATGCAAGAACTATTATATCAACCTGGATTATTTAAAGAACGTCTAGTTATATTATGAAACTACAAATTCAACTATCAGGAATATTTCGTCGTTTACCATTGGGTGATGCAGAAACAATACCTGTATCTTTAGGTGATTTACTCCAAGAAGTGCAAGCAATAGCAACTCACTATCGCCTACGCACACCCCAGTCAATACGTCAATACTTTGGGTTAGATTTTATCCCAGAATCAGTATTAATTAACTTGTACAAAGAAGCTCAAGGACTCTATCAAGTAGGGTCACTGCAATTATTAAAACCGACTAAATCCCGATTAAATAACCAGATTAGTCATAGCTATTCTTACCAGTTTACCTCCCCAGAGGTCAATATTCCTCTAATGCCAGATGATCCACAACTTCCCATTTTTACTGGTACTATTGTAGAACAAACTGGATCTTACATAATCACACTAAAACAACCTACCCATTCTACGCAAATAATCTGGAATAATAGTCGAGATTATTGGGATAATTTACCCAGCGTCAAAAAAATTAGATATGCGTTACAATCCCATGACCTCAATAATTTCTGCGTTAATTATCAACAGGGTAAAATTTGGATTTCAATCCAGGAATTATCCTTAGATTTAAGAGCTGCAATTACATTCTTACGCTTAAATTCTACCGATCAAGGGAATTTATCAAATTCGGTAAGATTATTAGTTGAAGAATATAAATCAACACATAGATATCAACCCATAAAATTACCCGATAACCTACATACCAACACTACCTTACGTCCACACACTTTGGTAAACATTCGCAGTAGTAACAGTAGGCATATTATCCGGACAATTATTAGTGAAGCTCATGAGTTCTTGCTGATATCCAGTTATATTATTGAGGATGAAGAACTCACCGAACTAATTTGTGAAAAATCATTACAACTACCCCAAGGAATTTGGATATTAACGGACTTGAGTAACGAAATAATAGATCGCATTGATGAACAAGTTTCAGATAGTGAATCTGTGCGGGAACAATACCAACATACCAATGAACGCAAAAAAATATGTTTAAAAATGCTCCTTAATGCCAATATTCCCATTCGTAGCGGTGCTTTTCACTTAAAAACTTATATTTCTGAACAATATGCTTATTTAGGATCTTGTAATCTCACCCGTGGAAGTCTAGATTTTAACAAAGAAGCCGGAATGATTTTCAGTAATAATTCACAGCATCGAACCTTAATTAATTTATTTCAGGAATTTTGGCTAAACCGCAGTAGAGATGAGGTGATACCTGATCATAATACTGAAGGTTTTCGGCTGCGTTCTCTTTTTTATTCTGCTTCTAGGAATTATAATCCTCATTTTCTGACATTACGAGAATATGAAAGAGATTTAATAGAGCAACTGAGAAACTTCCAAGGGGAGGTAAAAATTTATAGCCGTAGTTTCCAACCATCACCTGAATTAGCCAGGTATCTCAGATTATTAGACGTAAAAGTTTTTATTGATTCGGTTATGTTCAACCATCCAACCTTCAATATTCATAGAATTAATAATCTCCATGCTAAAATCACTATTTTAGGGAGGCAAGTAGCCTATATTGGGGGAATCAATTTTAATTTTAATTGGAAGCATCATGATTTAATGTACAAAATCACCGATGCAGGGCTAATTGATCAATTAGTTAATGACCTTGAACTATACATTCGTAACCTATGACTAGATTATTCAATTTGGAATCCTATATCGATTGGTGTCAATATGCTCGTGTATTTGAACATTCAGGGACATATAAATCATTACTGGATAAATATGCTGAACATCGTTATCTAGCCGCACCAATTATTAATCCTCATTGTTCATCACAGTTAGCTATTAATCCCAGCACACCAGATTACCTCTCAATGGGAACTGAACTCAGCCAGGGAGAAAAACAGCGTTTATTTATTATCGGTGATACATTGGATTTAATGACACTGAGTACCAGTGATCTCTTAAAACCTAGAGATGGTTATTTATATAGCAGTGCTTATCATTACTGGAATCATTACACAGAAATTCATCAACAGCGGATCACCAAACCATTAGTATTTATCGACTTAGATAATTTTGATATTTCTACCCTAATTCTGATCAATCCAATCCAACCTGAAAATATTCCCTATAGAATTAGAATTCCTGTCCTCAATCCTAAAAAAAGGATATCTTTCAACAATGGTTATAATTGCAGAGAAATATATAATAGGATTTGTAATGAGATATCTCGCATTTTATTAGATCCAGATCAATTTCCAGAGTTATTGTCGAATACAGAAACAGTTAATCATTTGTCTGATTATTTAAAAAAGATTAATATCTTCAAAATTATTCAACCTTACGTAAACCACAAATCTGTAGATTTGATTATTGAAATATATCACCACAGTCAGATTTTTTACAAAAAAATTACTTTATCACTATCGGATATTGCTAGTATAGTCTGTCAACAAATTAATTTCGAGGAGCTAAATCATCTAGCAAATCAAAATCCTGAATATCAATTTATATTAGCCAGTCAATATAATATTTTTTTTAGCGAAATTAATACACGGCTACCCAATTTCCTCTGTTTACAACCCAGTTGTCAAGAATTTGCCAGAATATGGACCCAAAAGAATAATTTAAATTTTCCGTTATTTGCGATCTATCTTGATGAGATTGAATTTGCCGTGGCTATTGATAATCAGCAAGAATGGATTAAGTTATCTAATGAAAAAGATGCCATTTCCTACGAAGGTAAACTCACAACTTTAATAGGGAGTATCCCCAGTAGAAACCAAGATTTTGTCCGTATTCCTAGGGGTAGAAGTAGTGCTAGTTTACCTATTAAACTTAATGGACGTGATTACTGTATCAATGATGTTCCTCAAAATTACCAAATTCAAATTGAGAATTATCAAGAAACAGAGGAAATTCGAGTTCAAATCCAGTTTAATTTACAACCCGGTTCTTTCCCGGAACTCCAAGTTAGGGATTTAGAAGGTAGGTATAGAATTAATACTAGTTTGATAAATAGGCAAGAAAAGTATTATAGCTATATTCCACCTGAAGAAATAACTAAAAATCGCCATAACAGATCATTATCTCAAATTGAACGTTTAAAAAACCGCACTGACTTCCCAGATTTTCTAGATGATTTAAATTCTATTGACTTGGAATTAAATAGAATTATCAGTAATGGTTACACAGAAAATAACTATAAATCCCTAACTGCAAGTATTGAAAGAGCTTATGGAAAAATAAATGTAAATGTAAAACCTGATTTGCTAACATTTATAAATGTTTCATCAAGCGATATAAATGTTACCAAATTGACAGTACAATTGCAAAATGCTAAACTTTCTAGAATAGTTGATATTGTAGATAATAGACTCAATTCTAATCTGCCTTTAAATAAGACTCAAAAAGACTTAATTAATGAATCATATCTGTTAATTGGCAAACTATATCAATTTTCTCAATATATATCTCCAGATAAATTATTTTCCAAGTTGGAACTGCAACTTAAAAATATTGATAGAATTAGAAATCGTAAACTTCACAATGAATATTTACAATGTCTAGCCAGAATAGCAATAAATGAAAGATTTCAACAGCAATATTTCAGTCTATTTGACTCTCAATATAATTTAGAAAAAATTCAATACCTATGGGGATATGGAAGGATTCTACTCTGGTACTATAATTTTAATACATCAGCATCATTCTTAGAATACCAAGAACATTTTACACGAATCCTGAATTATTTACTGAAGAAGTCTCATGAGAAGTTTAACTATCAATATAAACAAAATGCTTTTTTATCTCTAATTTATCTCCTAACTTTCTGCGCTCATAACTCATCATTCTGTCGCCAAGGTTCGGATGAATTTATATTAGCGCAAAAAGTTATTCAACATTTCCACAATGATAAAATTATATTAAACACGGTTAGTGAAGAGAAACCACTAAATCAGTACTTTGAAGAATTAATTGCGGGACGTTCCACAGCAAATGAATTCACAGATCTTCTCCAAGGTTAAATCAATTAGTCAGTCTCCCCCACAATTTAAATTTCCCATCCCATCTACATTCATCACACTCAGCAAATATCTGTAATCAGATTCGGTACAATATTTATTGGCAACCTTGTATCACAAAAGTATTCGGGGGACTATGGCGCGTCTAGCACTGCTGAGTGTATCTGACAAAACTGGTTTAATTGACTTAGCCCGCAGCTTAGTCGCAGAATTTGACTTTGATTTAATCAGCAGTGGGGGGACAGCCCAAGCCCTGAAAGAGGCAGGAATACCCGTTACTAAGGTGTCTGATTACACAGGTTCACCAGAAATTTTAGGTGGTCGGGTGAAGACACTACACCCCCGAATTCATGGGGGGATTTTAGCCCGACGAGACGTGGATCAGGATCTAACAGATTTGGCAGATAATCAAATTCGGCCTATAGATCTAGTAGTCGTAAATCTCTACCCCTTCACAGAAACCATCGCTCAACCAGGAGTCAGCCTCCCAGAGGCAATTGAGCAAATTGATATCGGCGGTCCAGCAATGCTGAGAGCAGCAGCGAAAAACTTTGCCCACCTGACGGTATTATGTTACCCCAGTCAGTATGAGTTGTATTTAGAAGAACTACGCCAAAACCCAGATGGACCGTCCCCAGAATTTCGCCAAAGGTGTGCCTTAAAAGCATTTTCCCACACTGCTAGCTACGACCAAGTGATTACTTCCTATCTAGCTGTTACATCCCTACAGTCAGAATACACCCTAATAGGCAAACAAATACAACCCCTGCGCTACGGTGAAAATCCCCACCAAAGTGCTAGCTGGTATCAAACAGGGACTACTCCCAACGGCTGGGCAGCAGCTACCAAATTACAAGGCAAGGAACTGAGTTTTAATAACTTAGTTGACTTAGAAGCAGCGCGAAAGATAATTTGTGAATTCACTGACACCCCAGCTGCGACCATCATCAAACACACCAACCCCTGTGGTACAGCTGAGGGCGACACCATCCACCAAGCCTACCAAAAAGCATTCAATGCTGACCCAGTTTCTGCCTTTGGGGGAATAGTCGCCCTGAATCGACCCATTGATATTGCTACTGCCACTGAATTAACTAAAACCTTTTTGGAGTGCGTCGTTGCCCCTGGGTATGAAGCAGATGTCCCAGAAATCTTTGCTGCTAAATCTAACTTGCGTGTCCTCATCTTACCAAATCTCAGCAGTGCCCCCAAAGAAACAATTATCTCCATTGCCGGTGGTTTTCTGGTCCAAACTAGCGATGATCTAATTGCTGTCCCCCATCAATGGCAAGTTGTCACCGAACGCCAACCTACCCCTGAACAGTTGACAGAACTATTGTTTGCTTGGAAAGTCTGCAAACACGTTAAATCTAACGCTATCGTCGTCAGTAGCGATCGCACTACCCTAGGAGTGGGTGCTGGTCAAATGAACCGCATTGGCTCAGTTAAAATAGCCCTAGAACAAGCTGGAGCCAGAGCTACAGGTGCCGTGCTCGCTAGTGATGGATTTTTCCCCTTTGAGGATTCACTCCAGAATGCTGCTGCTGCGGGGATCAGCGCTGTTGTCCAACCAGGGGGTAGTTTACGGGATCAGACTGTGATCAAATCTGCTAACGACCTAGGTCTAGTTATGATGATTACAGGTATGCGCCACTTCGTACACTAAAAGATGTAATTATTTCCCTCCTCTTATGACACTTGATAAAGTGTCACACTAATAACTTGCCAAATCATAATGGAGATGATATCTTTACCTTGTGTGTGAGGAGCAAGTTGAAAGTAAAAAGCGCGCAGGGTGGAAACACGGCAACACTCCTGTGCGCTTTTTACATCTTACGCTTCAACTGATACTTGTAATGGATCGTAGCCTAGCTGCTGTGTAATTCGCTCCCTAGCTAAAACGCGATACTCCCAAAAGTGTTCCCCAGCAGCGCAAAGCCCTAGATACATATTCAGAACTTGAGGCTTTTTCCACAAAATAGTTATAAGTTGTTGCCAGAATAGCTGCCGAGTTTCCGGTCTTCGTAAGCCCTGATGCCAGATTAATTGAGCTACAAGCCGCAGCCCCTGCCCTGGAGAAAATTGCATAGTTTGCCGACGCTGGGAAGGGACGTTGATATTGAGGCATTGGTGAAAACTACGTCTGAGATAATTCTGGGGGTCATATAAAGTCCAGATACCTTTTACATACTCCTTGCCAATTTCAGCAAGGGGACGAGTAGGAACAAAATTCATCAAAGTATTTTGGTCTCCGACCTTAACACCGCCAATGCCTTCCAATAACCGCTTCTCTGCTGCGAGACGGTTCCATAAAGCAGTATTCGGCAAGGCTTGGAGGATACCTAGCATCGGTTGGGGAATACTAGTTTGTTCTACAAAAGCTTGAATCCGTTCTCCAGCACCGGGACGCTCCCCATCAAAACCCAGGATAAACCCAGCATAGATCAGCAAGCCCGCCTGATTAATCCGGCGACAGGCTTCCACCAAGGGACTGCGTGTATTTTGGAGTTTTTGGGTGACATGCAGGCTGTCTTGGTCAGGGGTTTCAATCCCTAGAAACACGGCATAAAAGCCTGCTTCACGCATTAAATCTAGTAATTCATCATCTTCGGCTAAATTTACCGAAGCTTCAGTGATAAAGGTGAAAGGGTAATTGTGCTGCTTCACCCAAGGAATCAACTCTCGGAGGAAGCGTTTGACATTACGTTGATTGCCGATGAAGTTGTCATCAACCATAAACAAAGAACCTCGCCAACCCAAGTCATAAAGGGTCTGTAACTCAGCAATCATCTGCTGCGGTTCCTTAGTTCGCGGTTTACGACCGTAGAGGGTGATGATATCGCAAAATTCGCAGTTAAAAGGACAACCACGGGAAAACTGTACAGCCATCATCAAATAGGCTTCCCGCTGCAGCAGATCAAACCGGGGCATGGGGCTTTGGCTAACATCGGGTTTTTCCGTAGAACGAAATACTCCTTGTTCTTGACCCTGCAGGAGGGCTGCTAGAAACTGTGGTACCGTCAACTCCCCCTCATCCAAAACCAGATAATGTGCACCTGATTTCAGGGCAGCTTCGGGGACAGAGGTGGGGTAGGGACCACCAACTGCCACTTTTTTCCCTAACTGCACCCCTTTTTGAATCAGAGCATGGAAATCTGGTTGCTGCACCAGCATGGCTGAGAGGATCACTAAGTCACACCACTCCCAGTCTGCTTCAGTTTCCTCATTAACATTGCGATCGCAAAATCTAATTTCCCAATCCTTAGGCAGTAGGGCAGCAACGGTGATGATTCCCAGTGGGGGTATGACTGCCTTTAGCCCAGCAATTTTCATAAACCGATCATAAGACCAAAAAGACTGGGGAAACTTAGGGTAGAGCAGTAGTGCTTTCATAGAATCCTGTGGGTAATTTTTAGGTTTATGTTTCTAAAGCAACTGAATTTTATGCTTATCCTAGCATCTGGAAAATTTCCCCTAAAAATTGGTTTAGCGGGTGACAAGGCAACTCTAAGCTATACGGGCCAAAAGCTTGAGAAAATGATCAGGACAAAAAATAAGGAGCATTTTTGTGGCTCCCGTTTAACAGATATGTTAAATATATCCCCTCCATCTTACCAAAAAACCCTGCGTGCCCATCTCAATGAGAGTCAGTATCTGACGTTACAGCTTCTGTTGTTAGGGACTTCCAGAAATTAAATTATCCCAATTTATGGACTCAACACGACTGTTACTCCCTCTGCTCCCCTGGGAATTCGATATTTTTTTAGTTGGAAGTC
>Ga0116227_10004103_pt1 | contig 31805 bp, 33 predicted proteins | sample S1TSphgellanicum_FD_89693 | JGI IMG/M metagenome (GOLD analysis project Ga0116227, IMG submission 89693) | Host-associated microbial communities from peat moss isolated from Minnesota, USA - S1T2_Fb - Sphagnum magellanicum MG | ecosystem: Host-associated > Plants > Peat moss > Unclassified... | reverse complement strand
CCGATGCCTAACAAATAGAGCAGCTTAAGTTTATCTTGCTGTTGCAGATCGGACAAAGAATGTCGCTGGTTAATGCTGTAAAATTCGCGGCTTACGTCCAATCTGTTCAATTCATTAACACTGTTCTCTAAGGAGTCTTTCAGGCTGATATACCTGCTGCGTACCAGGTATGCTTCGGCGGGCTTTTTAATGGCCAGCAGGTACTCGGCATAAGAGCGGTACCATCTGAGTTGCGATTCGCGGTCGTCTTTAGCATAGCGGACAAGCAAGGCTTCACTCTTGGCAAAGGCATTGTCAGACTTTACCAGATCGCCCTTTTTTAGATAGATCTCGCCTAATTTAACATATGGAGGGATCAACATCCCATCAATATTAGCTATAGGGATAGATGTAGCTTTGATGAGGTAATCTTCAGCTAAAGTCAGATTGCCTTTTTTAAGATTTACACCGCCCAGGTTATCATAAGTAACAATGCGCTCGGCATCGCTGCTGTGCTTATTAATAAGTTTATGGATAATGGCATAGTTGGTTAATTGCTCGTTAATTTGATAATAATAAGCCGCGCTATCCATGTTGCCCAGTTTATAAAAAGCGAAACCGGTGTTGTTGATGCGTGAAAATTTTTCGAACAGTAATTTTTGCAGGCTGCTCATTGTATTGCAGGCGGAAAGCTGCCTGTAGCTCAATCCCCAATACTGTGTTGCACCTTTATAATTTCGCTGTGCATAGTAAATGTTGCCAATCTTTTGGGCCACGGTACCATTATCACATTCGCTGCTTGGCAATGCTTTTTTAGCCTGGTAGTAATAATCGAGCGCCAGAATATACTTTTGATTTTTTACGCAGGCATCGCCTTTGGTGATCAGCGTTTGCTGGTATTGCGCTGGATTTTTAGCTTTAAGCTCTTCGGTTTTAAAAAAGGCAATGGCGCTATCGGCATAAAGGGTAGTGGTATCGGCGCTGTTTTCGCTTAGTTGCGAGCGCAGGCAATAGTAGGTAACCAGAGCAGGGTCGGCATCTTTAATTTGAGACCGCACAGAACGAATAAGTTGCTTGCCTTTATCACGGTTACCGGCAATAATGGTAGTATCGGCAATGTGCAATAACTGAGCGGCAGGGCTAGGTTGTGTATTATTTTTAGTATTACAAGCCGCTAATACATACACCAAAACCACTATCACAAATAGTTTGGAATAGTTTTTAAGCCTAAGGGCAATATGGTATAATAAACAAGGTTTAATGCGATACATTCTGGATATCACAAATTTAATCCAAATAGACAGAACTTAAGCTTAAAAGTTTAAAATAGCTCCGTTCGGGGTATAGGAATAAACAAAAAAGCCAGATATCTGCATATCTGGCTTTAATAAGCATAGGCGTTTATTTTATCCCGTAATGATCATTCATCAGCTTCTCAAACAAACCACCCGGCAAAATGGCTTTAAGCGTAGGTACAATAGTTTGTCCAACCTGTCCAACAAGGTATCTGTGTTTAGGGCTTGATGAATCCACAATCTTACACAAAGCCTTAGCCAGCGAAGCCGGGTCAGGCGCAATGCTTTCATCCTTTTCCATAGCTGCAACGGCAGCATTATATTCAGTTTCCAAAGTCGCATTCTTAATGCCGAAAGGTATTTTGCTGCGGTTAGCGCTAAAGTCCGATTTAAAATCCCCCGGGTTGATCAGCGTAATTTTAATACCTGTATTACGCAACTCCATCCGCAAACTTTGCGAATAACCTTCAATGGCGTATTTAGATGCGCTGTACATACTCTGGTAAGGCAATCCGAACAAACCCGCCAACGAGCTGATGTTAACAATAAGGCCGCTTTTCTTTTCGATCATACCCGGCAAAACCGCGCCGCACATCCTCACCACGCCAAAAAAGTTAACCTCAAATTGCTGTTTCGCATTTTCAACCGGCATGGCATAAGCCGGGCCAGCCACACCGTTACCGGCATTGTTAACCAGCACATCAAGCTTGCCTTCGGCTTTAATAATGGTATCGATAGCAGCTTTAACCGATGCATCGTCGGTAACATCCAACTGGATAGGTTTAAAAGATACGCCGCTCAAACGCTTTAAATCGCGTGCCGATCCGTAAACCGTATGTCCATTAGCCTGCAGCGCGTTAGCGCAAGCCAAACCAATGCCGGATGATGCGCCTGTTACCAGTATTACTTTCTTCATGATTTTATTAAGATGCTTATAATTGTTGATTGTAGTTCAAAACGTAAAGATGCAAATTAATCAATAAGCTAAAAATTTGTTTTGCTAATTTGTGAACCAGCGCGTTATAATGCAATACACAGGCCTTAATTTAATTCATATTTAATGGTGCCCGCATTTTTATTTCACCCAATTATTCGCCCTTTACACTCATCTGTTTAAATTTGACGTATGATACCTCTGGCAGATTCCTTTTCCGCGCTAAGCAAACAATTTACAGGCGAGCTTTTTTTTGATGATTCCACACTTCACGAAGCCCAAAAACGTGTTTACTCAACCGATGCCTCCGTTTACCAGGAAAAGCCCGTAGCCGTAGCCATACCCAAAACACAGGCCGATATCAGTCTGCTCATCAAATTTGCCAACCAGCATAAAATAACCCTGATACCCCGCGCCGCCGGAACATCCTTAGCCGGACAAGTAGTGGGCAACGGAATCGTGGTCGATATCTCCAAATACTTTAAAAAGGTAATCGAAATCAACACCGAAGAAAAATGGGTTAGGGTGCAACCCGGCATCGTACGCGATGATTTGAACGCCTTGCTGCGTCCATATAAGCTGATGTTCGGCCCCGAAACTTCAACCTCCAGCCGGGCCATGGTTGGTGGTATGATAGGCAACAACTCATCCGGTCTGCACTCCATATCCTGGGGCGATACCCGCGATCATTTACTCGAAGCCAAGGTGTTTCTAAGTGATGGCGAGGCCGTTGAATTAAAGGCCCTTACGGATGATGAACTCCAGCAAAAGCTACAATTGAATACTTTAGAAGGTAACATCTATCGCGAAGTTAATCAGTTAGTTAAAAATGAGCACAACGTAACGCTTATCAATCAAAACTATCCCAAAAAATCGCTTACGCGCCGCAACACCGGTTATGCTTTAGATTTTTTGATCGATGATAATTCCGGCAGGCCGTTCAACTTTTGCAAGCTCCTTGCAGGATCAGAAGGCACCCTGGCCTTTGTAACCGAGGCCAAACTCAATCTGCTGCCTATCCCGCCCGCCATCGATAAGCTGGTGTGCATCCACTTCAAAACTTTACAAGAGGCCTTGCACGCCAACCTCATCATCCTCAAACATAAACCCCTGGCTTCCGAACTGGTGGATAAATACATCATGGACTTTACCAAAGGCCATCCAACCTACCAGCACAACCGCTTCTTTATCGAGGGTGAACCCGAAGCCTTGCTCATGGCCGAGTTTGTGGGCGATGATATCAATGAGCTTAACCAGCAAACCGAAGCCTTAATTGCCGACCTGAAAGCCGCCGGATTAGGCTATGCCTATCCCGTACTTAGCGGCAACGACGCCAAATTAGCCTGGGATGTACGCAACGCAGGTTTGGGATTGATCCGTAACCTTCCCGGCGATAAACAGCCCGTAAACCTGATAGAAGATTGCGCCGTATCGCCCGAAGACTTACCCGCCTACATAGCCGATGTTCAGGCGCTGCTCAAACGTCATGATCTGCACGCCTCATACTACGCCCACGCCGGCGCAGGCGAGCTGCACGTAGAGCCAATGATTGATCTCAAAACCACCGATGGCGTGGCCCTGTTCCGCACCGTGCTCCAGGAAACTGCCGTTCTCGTAAAAAAATACAACGGCTCCCTAAGCGGTGAGCATGGCGATGGCCGCCTCCGTGGCGAGTTTATCCCCTTTATGATGGGCGAGGAGGTGTACAACCTGTTTAAACAGATCAAAAATTGCTTCGATCCTAACCATATTTTCAATGCCGGTAAAATAGTGAATACCCCGGCCATGAATACACATTTGCGGTACGAACCGCAGCACAAAGGCAAACTCATCCCAACCATATTCGATTTCTCTAAACAGGAAGGTATCCTTCGACTAACCGAAAAATGCTCAGGATCAGGAGATTGCCGAAAAACAGAGGTAACCGGCGGTACCATGTGCCCATCCTACATGGCTACTTTGCAGGAGAAGGATACCACTCGTGCCCGTGCCAACATATTAAGGCAGTTCCTTAGCACATCCGAAAAGGAAAACCCTTACGATGAGCAGGAGATCAAAGAAGTAATGGACCTATGCCTAAGTTGCAAAGGCTGCAAGTCCGAATGCCCGTCCAGTGTAGATGTAGCTAAAATGAAGGCCGAATTCCTGCAGCATTATTACGATGCCAACGGCGTACCGCTTCGCACACGCATGATTGGTAATTTTACCAAAATGCAGCAATTGGCATCGTATATGCCCTCAATTTACAATGCTTTTATCACAACACCGTTCACCGGCAACATCATCAAAAAAATAGCTGGCTTTGCGCCCAAACGCTCATTACCGCAAGTAGGTAAACAAACCCTGCTCAACTGGAAAAAGGCTTGGGATAAGCAAAGGCAGCCATTCGCCAACGCCCCAATAGTTTACCTGTTTTGCGATGAGTTCACCAACTACAACGATGTTGAGATAGGCAAAACCACCATTAAACTCTTAACAGCTTTGGGATATGAGGTACGCATTCCTGAACACTTGGAAAGCGGCCGTACTTACCTCTCAAAAGGTATGCTCCGCAAAGCCAAACAAATTGCAGAGCAAAATATCAGCCTTCTTGGCAATATCATCACACCCGAAACCCCGTTAATAGGAATCGAGCCATCCGCCATATTAACCTTCCGGGATGAATACCCCGATCTGGCGCCGGCCGAATTGCAAGCCAAAGCTTTAGCGCTCGCCAAAAATTCCTTCATGCTCGAAGAGTTTATCCTGCGCGAAATGGGCCAAAAACGCATCATCGAACAACAATTCACAAGCGATGCTCAAACCATCAAACTACATGGCCATTGTTACCAAAAGGCATTACATGCGCTGCAGCCAACCCAAACGGTATTAACCCTGCCCAAAAACTACAAGGTAGAAACCATACCATCGGGATGCTGCGGAATGGCCGGTTCATTTGGTTACGAAGAGGAACATTATGATGTATCCATGAAAATAGGAGAGTTGGTGCTCTTCCCGCAGGTGCGCTCGGCAGCTACCGGTACCATCATAGCTGCCGCGGGTACAAGCTGCCGCCATCAAATTAAAGACGGTACATCCGTAAAGGCCCTGCATCCAGCCGAAATTTTATGGGATGCGCTATTGAATAAGAATATTTAACCGCGACATTTATATATAAGCCATGTCAAACATCAGCCTCATTATCGAAGAACGCCCGCGCAATATTGGTAATTTTATGGTAGGCAGGCTGCTGCCTTTTAAAGATAAGCGCATGGTTGGCCCTTTTATCTTTATCGATCACATGGGGCCCGCGCAAATGAAACCCGGCGAAAACATGGACATCCCGCCGCACCCACATATTGGGCTTTCCACTTTAACCTATCTGTTCGAGGGCAACATCGTTCATAAAGACAGTCTCGGCACAGAGATAGAGATCAAACCCGGACAAGTAAACTGGATGACGGCCGGCAAAGGCATAGCCCATTCCGAACGTACACCAGGCTATCTGCGCCAGGCCAAAAAAAGCCTGCATGGACTACAAATTTGGGTAGCGCTACCCAAGCACCTCGAAGAAATTGAGCCAACCTTCCACCACTCCGATACTGCCGATTTACCAACCTGGGAGCAGGGCGGCATAGCCTATACGCTCATAGCCGGCAGCATCATGGGCAAAACATCGCCTGTGCCGGTTTACAGTCCGCTATATTTCTTGCAACTCAAAAACACAACCCGCCAAACGGTAAAAATAGGAGCGGAGCTTTACGGCGAAGCAGGACTCTACATTTTAGAGGGCAGTATAGAAAGTGAAGGCGAAACCTTCCAACCCAAAGAGCTACTGGTAGCCAAAAACAACCAGCTCTGCGAGTTTACCATGAACGAGAACACCACCATCTATTTCTTTGGCGGCGAGCCATTCCCCGAAGAGCGTTTCATTTACTGGAACTTTGTAGCATCTGATTATTCAACCATCGAAAAAGCCAAACAACAATGGATCGATCAAAAATTCGTTCCCGTTCCCGGCGAAACCGATTTTGTACCCCTACCAGGAGAGAGTGACCATTTAAAGCACCGTAACTGATTTTTTTCAAAAGCAATATCCGGTTTGTGTTGTTTTCTCTCAATAATAGGGCTTAAGTAGGAATTCGATTGAGAGAAATTTCAATTATTTAGAATTAAAGATGCCGATCTGCCCCAGCGGGGCTACAGGTTGGTAGAAACAAAAGGAATCCGGTTTGCTTGGCGTAGGTACGCTATCTAATCCATATACCTATGCGCCAACCTTGCTACTCTCATAAAATCAATACGTTAACACCTTATATCCATATACGAATTTCAAATCCGCTGCGTTAATATCATGTTATCACGAAAAAAAGCGACGGGTTTTGTAGCAAATCCCGCATGGCTTACGTATTCGTAATATATCTAACATTAACATTTATAAAAAACATGAAAAACTTACAACAAATTAGGACAAGGCGGGCAGGCATTATCGGGATGGTTTGTTTGCTGGCCGCAGCAATCTCTTCGTGCACTAAGGTAAACAATAATGATGTTGTATTACCGCCATCAGCTTTAATATCGGTAGTTGACGCCTCTCCCGATGCTGGTAATCTCGATTTCTTTTTGGATAATAACATGGCCAATACCTACCCAATAGTTTACGGCAACGGGCTTGATTATTTGCGCGCCTACGTGGGTAAACGCACTGCCACTTTTTATACAAGCGGCACAACAACAAAAATTAAAACCGACACCATGACTTTAAAAGATGGTAAATATTATACCCTCTTCTTGTCAAACATAGCCAGCAAAGCCGATTATTTGTTAACTACCGATACCTTAACAAATCCTGGTGCAAGTAATTCAAGCATCCGGTTGGTAAACCTTAGTCCAGATGCTCCCGCTGTTGATCTGGCAATCCAGGGTGGCAATACCATTGCTACAAACAAAGCATACCGGGGTTTCTCTTCATTCGCTACCATTTCGGCTAACACCTATACATTCGAAGTACGACAAAAAGGAACAACCATAGTTGTAGCTACTTTATCGGCAAGATTAATGCCCGGTTCAGTTTATACTATTTGGTTGCAGGGTTTAGCATCTTCGACTACGGATGCCACAAAACTTGCTGCCAAACTACAGCTTAACGCTTATTATTTTTAAGCACACAACTTACCAAAAAGCTATTTATACCCTTTAATAACATTGAGCATAACAATAATTTTATGCTCAATGTTATTATGATGAACCAGCCACAATTACCCGATAAAGCAAAAGAACAATCCATTACAATACCCATTATATTGGGTTTAGGCCAACGCATAAGCAATGATGCCTACAACGCCGTTATTGCCGATTCTGCTTATGCTGATCAACTCCTGCAAAATCGCAATAGACCAGAGCAGTTGCAACAACTGCTTGATAATCCTTCGCAAAAGTGATATGGTAATTGGAACTACAAATAACTTAAACCTCTCGGTTTTTTTCTATCGTAAGTGTAAGGTTTAAATTTTTCTTCGACCAATTCGCAACCTGCCGATATAAATGTACAGATCACATTGCCAAATATGGTAGCAATGGCCGTATCAGCTGCGTCGCGCCCGGTGGCTATTTTTACCATCCCGTTAAGCGGAGCTAGCTTGGTAGCGTCAAATAATATCCATTGGCCACCCAAAAATGCCTCAAAACAGGCATGGAAATCGGGCGGGTTCAACAGATAGGAGTAACCCGTAAAATACCTTGCCGGAATAGACAAGGCTCTGCATAAAGCGATACCTAAATGTGCAAAATCCCGGCAAACGCCTGCTTGCTCGGTAACCGTATCATAAGCCGATGTTTCCGAATTGGTTGATCCGCTTAAGTATTCAACATTTTCATATATCCAGTTGGTAAGGGCTAGCACTTTTTCGTAAGCATTCTCTATCTTCCCAAAACGACTGTTGGCAAAGCGGTATAATTTGTCCGACTGGCAATATCTGCTCGGCGATAAGTAGGGTAGTACTGATGGATGTAATTGCATTACAGGTACGTTATCCAACGAATGCTCCGCAATTTTTTTAAACGATGTATCTATCAGTGCGTTATAATCAAGCTTTACTATACAAGGCTCGGTAACCTCAAAACGCACATAACGGTTCTCGCCCTGTACGGGTATCAGTTCTTCAGCTTTAAAATAAGGTTCTATGGTAAAGTTCTCTTTCAGTACAGCCTGCGCTGCCGATCGTATGGCATGAATATTAAGAATAATGGTTGATGCTTCTTTTACATCATAAGTTAGCTTTGCCGATACATTAAATTTCATGCTTTTTTACGCTTTTTAACTGGTTTCCCAAGTTTATCAAACGCAGAATCCATCCATGTGTTTGAAATGCTTTTCAATGCCGATTTCAATTGCTTATCCCATTGCGCCGAAACTTTCTCTAAGTCTTCTTCCTCATAATGCTGCTCAACCATATTAAAGCTATCGGCTTTGTAAAGCACTACATCTATCGGAAAATCAACATCAGCCGCGCTTATCCGTGTCGAGTCAAACGACAAAAAACCAGCTTTTAATGCTAATTTTAAACTGGTTTCGTTATTTAATATCCGGTTCAAAATAGCTTTTCCTTGTGCCGCGTTGCCAATAATTACATAAGGTGCGCCCTGTCCAAGTTCAACCCAGTTACCTTCCGGGTAAAGCAAAAATAACTTGTGCTCCTCATCTTCGCGTAATTGCCCACCAATGATGGTGTTCAGGTTAAATTTAAAGCCACCTTTTTCTAAAGCGTCCTTGTCCTCATCAGCGGCACGCTTAACCTGTTCGCCAAAGGCGTTAACAGCCTGGTATAACTTGGTGTAATCATCAAAGTTATTATCCATCACCTCGTTAAAGTAAACAATGGCCTTGTCGCGAACAGATCGTAGCCCGCTCGTCATGATAAACATCGAGCAATTATCCTTTTGGTAGGTGAATATCTTTTTCTTGGTAGTTACATCCGTTCCCGATGTAATGCGTGTATCGGCAACAGCAACCAGCCCTTTTTTTACCTTGATGCCTAAGCAGTAAGTCATAATAATCCGTATTCGTAAAAGCTAAATTAAGCCATGCAAAGTAAATTAATAAAATGGATTTTTTGGCCACATTTATCAAGCTTTTAGCATCAAATACATACCATTGCATAAGGTATTGAATCCTAATTATATTCCTTTGAGCGCCCATACCGAAACCGAACCGCCATTCACTTTAAACTCCGCCCAGCCATCATCACCTATCACAATTTCATCTGTTATTTTGCCCAAATAATCAGTAAAAGTCTTCCCGGCAAATTGCTGCCCAACATCCATTTTTTTGCCGCCATCATCACCGTTTGATATCACTACCGCACATCCGGAGTTTTCACGCTCTTCATCTCCGGCTCTCGTCCAGCCAATGCAATTGGCATGGTCAAAGTAATCACGTTGTTCACCATAAGCCAAGTGCTTGCGTACGCATAGCAAAGTCTCCAATTCATCAACCTTCTTAAGCGTCACCTTATGGTCTTCACCATCATTGCCCTTATCCTTATATTTCGATCCATACAAATCAGTATAAAATATACAAGGATACCCAGCTTCACGTAATAAAATGAGCGCGTAAGCCAGAGGCCTAAACCAATGCTGCACTGGTTGCTCTAACGATTGCAAAGGCTGTGTATCATGGTTCTCAACCAATGTTACCGCCAAACCGGGATTAGCCTGTACCAAAGTACCATCAAATATGGTACACAGGTCAAAACCATTACCTTCATTTGATGCCTTGTGTAAATTGGCCTGCAAAGGCGCGTCAAATAACGACATCCGCCCACCAGTAACCTCAATATAATCCAACATGGACTGCAAATCATATGGCGACCAATATTCCCCTACCGTAAAAAACTCATGTTTAAGCTCGGCCCTCAAATAATCAAGCCATTCGTTAAAAAACTGAGGGTCCATGTGTTTGATCGCATCCAGCCTAAAACCATTAATTCCTACAGTTTCATAATACCACTTGCCCCAGCGTTTAAGCTCCTCGCGCACCGCAGGGTTTCTAAACTCCAGGTCGTTCAGCATTAAAAAGTCGTAGTTGCCGTTCTCTTTGCTCATTACATCCTGCCAGCTTTCGCTATGCTCGTTCTGTATCTTAAATATCCCGTTCTCTTCATTTCGTGCGTCGTAATCAATACCTGAAAAGCATTGGTAATCCCAAACAAACTGTGAGTATGTGCCATTCCTTCCGGGGAAGGTAAATTTGGTAAAAGCTTCGATCTCGTAAGGCTCACTGATAAATTCGTTTCGGTCATCAGGGTTAACCCTGATGACCATAAAAGTTTCCTTCTCTTCGGCGCCGCCCATGTGGTTCAAAACAATATCAGCATAAACCTTTAAGCCGGCTTGCTGTGCGGTTGCTACAGCATCAATTAATTGTTGCTTAGTGCCATATTTAGTTGCTACCGATCCTTTTTGGTCAAACTCTCCTAAATCATATAAATCGTAAGAGTCATACCCATTTGATTGATCGCCCGCTATACCTTTATGTGCCGGCGGAAGCCAAACTGTATCAATGCCAATATTTTTAAGTCGTTGAGCATCATCTTTAAAATGGTTCCATAAACTGCCATCGGCAGGGTAGTACCATTCAAAAAATTGCAGCATTGTAAAGTTTTCCATATCAGGGTGTTTTTATTTCCAGTAACCCTAACACGATTTATTAAAAGGTGTTTTATTTATACGATATTTATTTACTTAAAACATTAAGCTTGGTGGAAATCTAATCCGGTAACGATTCCGGCAGCAACTGGGCGATTGGTTATCAGGCGGTTCTTCCTCATTATCAGATAGCGGCTATTCCAGCAACGACAGCTAGTCCGACTGGTAGTTTCAACATTTCTTTCTGGTTAAATTCAGCTTTGGCAACCTCTTTGTTAAACCCAACGTAATTTATCATGGAGACTCTGTCTAATCAGGGCTTATACTTATGAAACATCTAAAGCATCCATCTATTAAAAACATTAGCTATCTGTTAATATGTTTAGTTGCCGTAGGGCTATCAGCCTTTGCCGCCGCCGCGAGCTGGAAAGTGAAAGGCAGCTACGAAGTTAAATTTGAAAACGGCGCCATACACGGTACCTTTACCGGCCTTAAAACCGATATCGATTTTGATAAGGCTCACCCTGAACAAGCTAAAATTTCCGCGTCAATTGATGCCAACAGCTTAAGTACGGGCTTCTTTATTAAAACTAGCCATGCCAAAGAAGCTATCGATGCCGAGAAATATCCTACCATATCATTCGCGTCAACATCGGTAAGCAAAAGCGGAAATGGTTACCAGGCAGTAGGTAAATTAACCCTTAAAGGTGTAACCAAAGCAGTAACCATCCATTTTACTTTTGATGATAAAGGCAACGAAGGTGTTTTTAAAGGCGACTTTAAAATCATCCCTAAAGAGTTTAACATCAACAAAAATGGAAGTCCGGATAATCTGACTATCACTTTGAATGTTCCCGTATCAAAATCTTAATCTAAATAATACTGCACAAAAAAGCCCGGCACTTTAAAGTACCGGGCTTTTTTATTTCGGCTAATACTTAAATGTTTCGGCTTATAGTTTAAATCCGTAAGCTACACGTAAGGCTAAAATACCATAGGTATTATTGTCTCCGGTTAAGCTCTCGTAATGTAAAGCGTAATCCCAATGATTGGTAGCATAACCTAGTGCTGGGGATAATAATAGTTTCTTTTGTCCACCTTTAAAGCCCTGCTCGGTAACTTCAACACCTACACCAGCCTCAGCGCCAAAATACACATTGGGTACAAAAAAGTATTTAATACCAGCCTTAACCGGACCCAAACCAAAACTATTGTAGTGAATATCAGTTCCAGGGATTTTTTCAGGGAAAAAATGGTAACCGCCTGTTGTAAAGGTAAGCCCCAAATTGTTGGTTATGCCGTATTGTAAACGTATGGTACCACCCAAATTAAATGTGGTATAAGGGGTAACAGTACCTGTTGGTATGCCGGCTTCAATACCTAAGCTTAACGCAAAACTTTTGGGTGTAATAGTTTGAGCATTAACCTGCGTGGTAAAAAACAGGGCCGCTCCGGCAAATGTAATTTTTATCAGTTTTGATAGAGTTTTCATTGTGTTGTGTGATTTTAGTTAAACAATATTTATTGTTATTACTGTCACACAATGAAAAGGGTTGCCTATGGTATTATTTTAAGATGTTTTAAAAGCTAATACCACCTTATAAATTCATCGCCTCTATCTTATCGGCCAATAAAAATAGTATCTCTTCATCAACAATCCCCGGGTTTTTGCAAACGTGCAAATAATGCTGCTTATCAGGCTCAAAACCAGCTACAAATTCCCCATTCTTAAATACCTCAAATTTACAGTGTTCACTTTCGTGATGAAGATAATCCGCCACTTCAAAAGTGAGTACTTGTTTATCCTTCTCGATATTAATGCTGATCTTATCCATCTTGCTATATTTTATTGTTAATAATCAAACCAGTATCTGCTCATTTTGTTGATTAATCAATAAATTATTAATTGACATGAACGGTTTTTCACTCACATTATCCCTTAACTGCATACAACCCGAGGTAAACATACACCCGCACGCGGTAGGGGAAACCACTTATTACGATATCCTTTTTTGAAAATTTTACGCTTACCATTTATAAAGATACCCTGTACACTTGGGCCACTGATGATCCGCATGGCCTTAACCAGGGCGACATTCCAAGCATAGGAGAACAAATCAATAATGCCTGAAGCCAAAATGTAGTTACACCATAACCCGATTTTAAATTTCTTATTTTGAAACACAATGAGTTATAAATTTCTTTAATTTTTTTTGAGATAATTACTTGCAGGTAATTCAATTCTGGCTATATTTGCACTCCCAACAACGAAAGAGATATTAAAAACTCTAAAATTGAAAGGAAATTGAGAACAATACCAATATCTCAAAACATATGCGAAAGTAGCTCAGTTGGTAGAGCACGACCTTGCCAAGGTCGGGGTCGCGAGTTCGAATCTCGTCTTTCGCTCTAAAAACCCCTTTCAAAAGAAGGGTTTTTTTTTAACAGGTGAATAGCCTGCCCAGATGGTGGAACTGGTAGACACGCAGGACTTAAAATCCTGTTCCCGTAAACGGAGTGCGGGTTCGATTCCCGCTCTGGGTACTCAGAAGAATCGAACAAAAAAAGGCTGACATGAAAATGTTGGCCTTTTTTGTTGCTGAGATTTTATTATGGATATTAAAAGATTGCTATTACCGATACAAAACGAGAGTAATAAATATAATATTAAACCATAGGTTTTAAAATTAATATTATATTGCATTATGAGTACAGATATATTAAAAGCCATAATTGGTGCACTAGGTGTTATAATTGGAGCTGTTGCTACTGTTATATTAAAACAATATTTCGAAAACAAAGATATTCCAACAATAGATTTTGATCGGCAAAAGGCGCTAACAGGTATGTGGAAAGGTCTTGTTGATGTTTCTCCAACTGCACTAACTCAATATCAGGTTGATTTAATTTTAACAGTTGATAGCAAAAAAATAACTGGTACAGGAATAATTCATTATCCTGATGATGAGGTAGAAGTGATATTGAATGGACATTTTAGAAATGGTTCATTTTTAAGAATGGATTACGAAAGCAAAAATAAAACGATTGTGCAATTTGGTTCTTTTGTGTTTAGATTAAATGGCACCAGTACTGCATTGTCGGGTAGAATTGTTGGATATGGTCATATTGCTGAAAGAATCATTTTTGGCACGGGAGAATTCAAAAAAGTTATAGTACATTAATAAGCCCAATTATCCTCTCCAAATCAAATAGAAGTAGATTTTAACCCTCCTCCTAAAGCAGGAAGCCCAATACTTTCATACCGGGCTTTAATTTTATATCAATAAAATTAACCTTTTAGTGCTCCAATATATTTATAAGTATTAATCAACACACCCGTTGGTGTAGTCTTCGTACTCACATACTCGAGTTCGCGAGCGTCAACAGTATCTGAAAGCATACGTTTGCCGCGGCCCAGTAAAACCGGATAAACGATGAGTATCACCTCGTCAACCAGTCCTTCTGCCAGCAATAATGATGTTAGTGTTGAACTTCCCACAACGATCAGGTTCGGGCCATCTGTTGATTTAAGATTACGGATCGATTCTGTAACGTTCTCGCCCAAAGCCTTTACCGGTCCCCACTCCAGGCTGTCGGGCCTGTGCGTTGCAATGTGTTTTGTTGCTGCGTTAATAGCGTTTGCCATCGGGAAATCTCCGGCATTGGGCCAAAAGTTACTAAATATATCATAGGTGTGGCGGGCAAGCAGAAGGTCAAAGTTCGGCCCGTATGCTTCAAAAAGGATTGCTGCTCCGGCCGGGCTTCGATAAGGTGTAGTCCAGGCGCCATAAGTGTAGTCTCCGTCGTGCTCAATTACGCCGTCCATCGATGTATGTTCAAAAATTCTGATCTTTCTCATATTACTTGTTATTAGGTTAATGTTACACAAACTTAAAACGAATGAGTTACACACGTGAGGGGCAATCGCGACAATTTAAGGGCGTTTTATAACCGTTTGTACAATAAATTGGCGACAGTAATTAACTCTTCTTCGATTGTTATGTTAACATCTAAATTCAAAAATATTAACAAATAACCTGACATTAATATAGGTTTGTTTTAATGATAATTGAACCAAGCCTAATTAGTTGATTCATGTTTGAATGAAAATTGAGCTATTTATTATTCTTCAAGCCTTCGCTTTTTTGATAAAATATATTCTCTTATTGTCTCGGCATGATCATCAAGAATAAATACTCCAGATTTTATAAATACCAAATCACCATTAATTGTGTTTATAATCAATTTACGGATTTTTCGAGGGAAATACATTACCGATAATCGATTGTCTTTAATGCATTGTACTCCGGTTATGTGTGAATAAGGTATAGTGATTTTCTTCACGCTATCAAAAAATAATGCTGTTCCCCAATTTGGTGTAAATGTTACATTATCTTCATTAATATTCATCTTGCACTCAATAGGTAATCCTCCCATTAGTTTTTTAATATATTTTTCAGCAACTCCAACTAAAGATGATACACCTGGAACATCTGTTTGACCAACTTGATTTGCATATGCTAAAAAAAATTTGAAAAGATCGGTGAATTTTGCATCCTTAAATAAAAGTGAAACGTTGTACTTTTCCATATTTATTATGTACTTAATATAGTAAATAAATTAAACAAAGTATATCTGTATTTTTAAATAAAGTTAATTTATATTCAGTGTAATATAATTACAACTACTGTATTTAAATATATGATTTATTAAATTTAAAAGTGTTTTTCAGTTAATTCTATATTTATTAGATGTGAACATTAATTGGTATAACAATATAAGCCTTAATCAAATGAAAACTGCCATATATCCTGCAATAAAAGGCATGAGCCCTCAGCTTCTCGTTACCGATCTTGAGCGCTCAATCTTATTCTACACCAAAAACTTAGGCTTTCAAATTAGCTTTAACTACCAGGATTTTTATTGTGGAATTGCCAAAGACGGGCACTCCATCCATCTTAAATCAGGAAAACCCACAACAGAAGAGAGGGAGAACAGGAGAAATAATGAACATCTGGACATCACCTTTTCAATAGAGAATATTGAAGAAGTGTATAAGAGTATTAAAAGCAAACCAGTAACCATCATCCAACCGTTAAGGGATATGCCTTACGGCCGTGAGTTTTACGTTATCGACCCTGATGCTTACATCATCGCTTTTGTTGAAGAAAATAAATTCTGCTGTCCATTTTAAATGCTTGTAAATAAGGTTCTTGTTTGTTTTGGATAAATTTATTGCTCTCAAATTAATATCAAACACCAATAAAGCTTCTTAAATTTAAATTATAGCTTTAAATTGCGATACTAATATCTATACTACCTGGTAGATATTAAGCGTTAAGCCTTTAGTTATGACATACAGCTGCCTTATTGCCGATGATAATGTGATCGAACGTGATCTTTTATCCATGTTCGTTAAAAAGATACCTTTACTTAATATAGTTGCCGAGTGCGAGGATGGTTTACAAGCAGCCGAAGTATTATCAACACAAAAAATTGATATCGTGTTCTGTGATATAGATATGCCCGATCTTAGCGGTATCGGTTTATTGAAAAGTTTACAAAATCCGCCTGTTTTCGTGTTCATTACATCGTATCGCGATTACGCGGTGGAAAGCTTTGATTTAGATGTGGTTGATTTTGTGCTTAAACCTGTTTCGTTTGAGCGCCTGCTTAAAGCGGCAAATAAAGCCATAGAGTATGTTAAGCTAAAAACCGATAGCGCTGCAATAATAGGTACAGGTATGTTATTGCCTGAAAGTGAAAAAGACGATTATTTCTTTATTAAAGAAAATCACGGCGTTACCAGGATCAAATATTCCGACGTGATCTACATAGAAAGTCTTGGCGATTTTTCAAAGATTCATACTATCCATAATCAAACCCATATTGTGCTTTCGAGCCTAAAAAATCTCGAAGTACAATTACCTGCCGAAGTTTTTAAAAGGGTTCATAAACAATACATAGCCAATTTAAACTTTATCATCACAATAGGCACTAATGATCTGCATCTTTTAGATAAGCAAACCATTCCTGTAAGTACAACGTACCGCCAGGAGCTGCTGGATACCTTTGTTAACAAAGATATCATTAAGCGAAGTATTGATTAGCTCGCTTTTGGCAGAGTTATAAAAAACGAAGCGCCATTACCCGGCTCACTGCTTGCATATATTTTGCCGTTCATTAAACCGGTAAAGGTTTTGCAAAGTAGCAGGCCTAAACCCGTGCCTTTTTCTTTATTAGTGCCTGGTTGGCTGGTTGTATTGTAATTATTGCTTTCGCTGTTAAATTGCATAAGTTGCTCATTGCTCATACCATTACCGGTATCTTTAATACAAAAGGTAACATCGGTTTGTGTTTGAACGGTACTCAATTTAATTAATCCATTATTTGGCGTAAACTTGATAGCGTTCGATATAAGGTTCCGCATAATTAGTTCGGTCATATCAGCATCGGCAAAAACAGTAGTTACTGTATCAATACTATTATCAATGCTGATGCCTTTTTGCAAAGCTTGCGCTGATAGGGTATTGATAACTTGTTCTGATATTCCTTTTAAGTCGATGGCTTTAATATCAGGTTTGTAACCCTGCATTTGGCTCCGGCTCCAGTTAAGCAGGTTTTCCATCAAAACAGAGGTATGGGTAAGCGTTTTTTTGATCTCCCTCGAGTATAGTTTGATCTTATCTGCCGATAGCTCACTATCTTCCAACAGGTGATTAAACGAGATCAGTGTATTAACCGGCGACCGCATATCATGCCCTATAATGCTGAAGATCCTGTCTTTAACACCGTTCAAATTTTCAAGGTCTTTCTTTTGCTCGGTAACCAATTGGTTAAGGCGTTTGGTTTTGCGCTGGTTATAAAATATCAATGCCGATATGGCCAAAGCCATTAAAGTAATGAGTCCGAATAATAGCTGTAACCTGCTATTGGTTCTTAATTTTTCCTGCTGCCTGAATATTTGCTGATCAGCGTTTTGCTTATCCAGCCTAGCCTGTAATCTGTCTTTTTGTATTACAGATTGTTGCAGCTTTTTTTGATTTTCCAGCTCCAATTGGCGTTTGGTAAAACTCAGCTGTTCATTTTTCTTTTGCTCGAGGGTAAGTTCAAGCTGTTTTTTATTGATCTGTAATTGTTGTTGCTGCTGTAAATTCAGAGCATTTTGTTTCAGTATTTTTTCATCCTTAAGTTTGGTGTCATACTTAGCCTGCAGATCGCGTATATCAGCTACTTTTTCACGATCAAAAACTTTTTTACCCAATTTTGTTACCGAATCTGCGTAAGCCAGCGCAGTTTTATAATCGTGCTTTATTGTATAAATGCTTTTGAGCGTTTCGTATAAGCCTCGTTGTGTAAGTACTTCTGTATTGGTTTTTGAATTAGCCAAAGCCTCCATAATGTATTTTTCGGCCATATCATAATCCTTCATATCGATAATCAGCGCCGATAGGTTTTGATTAACAGCCTGCATCGAATAAATATCATTAGCCTTATCAGCCAGTTTTTTTGCCCTTAGCAGCGATGCCAAAGCTTCATTATACTTTTTAGCATTATGCTGACTGCCCGATAAGTTAATAAGCGCGCTGGTTTGCGTATAAACCGAGCCTGTTTTTTCGCCAAGTAAAAGCGCGTGCTGATAACATTCAATAGCCTTATCAAACTTTTGCTGACTATCGTTCAATATCCCATACATATTATAAGCGCCACCTTCAACATCAACCAAATTGTGCTGCCTGCAAATTTTAATAGCATTTTGGATAGATATTTCGCCTTGTTCATATTCCTTAAGTTGTACCTGTATCCAGGTCATATCTACATAAACCCTCACCAGGCGTGCAGGCTGGTTTATGGTTTTATAAATATTTAAAGCTTGCAGGTAATAGGGGTAAGCCTTAGCGTACTCTCCAATTTGCAGGTAACAATAACCAAAGGTCATATAGGCCAAACCTAAAGTAGTTTTGTTTTTCTTTTCATTAGCTTGCTGGATAAGCTCGTTAGCAATTTTAAGCCCCAAAGGAACCCTGGTAACAATAAGGCCACTTGCGTAGGTTATTATTTTGTTAGTTCTTACCGAGTCGTTTTTTATCTTTTGCAGTGATAAATAAGTACTATCGGTAATTGCACTATTTTGAGCAAATAGTTTATGAGTTTGAAAGATAACGAGTAAACAAAATATGAAACGAATAAACAGTTTACACATAAATTAACTTGGGGATTAGTTTTTTATCTGTTAAAGATTAGCAAAAAATATTGTCTAATCTACAATTTCTAACTATTAGGTTAATAAATTAATTCCGTCAGTTATAAAATAAACTTTTTGGTAAGCCAAAATTATTTAAGACATTCCTTTTCATAACTACCAAAATCGATTAAACATGGTTTTTAATCGATTACCAGAACAACTTATTGTTTTTACACAAACTACATTTGTGATTGAGATTTAAAAAGATAGAGTCGGAACTTTTAAACAAGCTCTAAAGATTTTCTATCAATTGTATCAGTTAATTGTGAGAATGAATACAACCGGCAGTTTTAGGGCTGTCGGTTATATTATGATGTTAACCTATTTAATTCACATTGAAAAACCTATGAAACAACTGCACACTTTCCGCATAACAAGCAGTATCGTTATTATCATCATCGTTTTGCTGATGGTGATCAGCAAGCATCTTCCTGTTTAATTAATAAATCGATTTCAACGTACTACCACCAGCCCCAACCTCAAGCGCGTGCTTAACCCCGCATTTAAGCGCGAAGTTAGCCCGCTGGTGCCCAACCGGAAAATCAAAGCAAACAGGATAATCGTATTCTTTAACCTTTTCCGTAACAATTTCGTAAATGGTTTTGCCAAATTCCTCGCCAACGGTATCGGCTTTGGTTTTAAAACCGCCTATAATTAAACCGGCCAGTTTATCTAATTTTCCGGTGCGTTTCAGATTCCAAAACATACGATCTATGTTGTACAGGTACTCGTCTACATCTTCCACAAACAAAATTTTGCCCTTGGTATCAATGTCTGATGCCGTTCCCGCCATATTTTGAATGATGCTCAGGTTACCTCCAACCAATTGTCCTTCAGCCTTACCCAAACGGTTTGATGCCGATGCCGCGGCCGTATAATTCATCTTTTCGCCAAATAGGGCGTGTTTGATTGATTCAATCGTAGTAACTTGTATCGGTTCTGCTTTCGTCCAGTCATCCGGAAAGCTATTGCACATTTTTGAATGTAGAGTAGCAATGCCAAAATTGCTGTTTATATGGCAATGCAACACCGTAATATCGCTAAAGCCGATAATCCATTTTGGTTGTTTGGTAAACTGTTTAAAATCTATGCGGTCAATTATCCGTACCATACCGTAGCCACCGCGGGCACACATAATGGCTTTAATATTGGGGTTATCCAACATTTGCTGTAATTCGGCAGCGCGCTCATCATCGGTACCGCCATAAGTAAAATCCTTTTTACCAACAGTGTTACCTGTCTCAATTTTAAAGCCCCAGCTTTCCATTAACTGAACAGATGGCTGCACTTCAGCCAAACTAATATAACTCGCCGAACTGGTTATCCCGACAGTATCACCAGCCTTTAAGTAAGGTGGAATTTTAAATTTTGGCTTACTTTTTTTTTCGGGCAATGGCGTGGCAAAACCATCCAATGCAGATAATGCCACACCAGCCGTAGCTAACGACGATATAAAATGTTTACGATCCATTAATTATAATATCTATCTAAATTTTATCGGAATTTTCTTCAATCTTCACCTTTTAAAACATCGTTGATCAAATCACTCTCATACCCACGGCTCATAGCATATTGCTGTAGTTTATAACGGCGTTTATAAGCGTCTTTCTCCACCAAAACAGCGCTTTTTTTTTCAATAAGCTTGGCTAATTTAATTAAGTAATCATCACCATCAATTTCTTTAAGTGCTTTTTGGATCAGTTTATCCGGTATCTTTTTAAGCTTTAAACCTTGTTTTATTTTAATGCGGCCCCAGCCTTTTTGGTTAAACTTACTGCGGGTATAGGTTTTGGCAAAACGTTCTTCGTTTAAAAAGTTGTTTTCAATCAAGTTGGAGATGATCTGTTCTACGTCCCTCGGGTATAAACCCCAATCGTACAGTTTAGTGCGTACTTCTTGCTGGGCGCGTTCCTGGTAGGCGCAGTATTGTTCGGCTTTGGTTAAACCAACTTTCGGGTCGGTGATTTTTTTAGGTGCCGAATTTTCAAATTCCATCAAACCAAAATTCGTTAAAATTCTTCTATTCGTATAAATATCTTGAAATTAGCGCCTATGCTTGCCAATCAGTATCCTATAAGCAATATCCAACAAATTATTGGTGCCACCGGTACTATAGTAAGTAATGCATCTATCTCTAATTTATTAACAGATAGCCGTAAGATCAATAACCCATCCGCATCCTTATTCTTTGCGCTAAGCGGAAGGAGGGATGGTCATGATTTTATTGGCGATGTATATAAAGCAGGAGTACGTAACTTTGTAGTATCGCGGACAACCGATCAAAGCCTTTTTCCGGATGCTAATTTTTTGCTTGTTGCGGATGTATTAACGGCACTGCAACAGTTGGCAGCACATCATCGCAATCAGTTTGAACTGGATGTGATAGGCATAACCGGTAGCAATGGTAAAACTATTGTGAAGGAATGGCTGTACCAACTCATCTGTCCGGATAAAAAGATAGTGCGTAACCCTAAAAGTTTCAACTCACAAATAGGTGTAGCGCTATCTGTTTGGCAAATAGAAGAGCAGCATAACCTGGGCATATTTGAAGCAGGCATATCAACAACCAGCGAGATGGACAGGCTGGAGCCGATGATCAAACCCACAATAGGGGTACTAACCCATATGGGTTCGGCACATAATGAAGGTTTCACTTCGCCCGAGCAAAAGCTTGAAGAGAAGCTCAAACTTTTTACCCATTGCGAAAAGATTGTTTATAATTATGATACGTTATTAAAATATAAAGCCGAGATCCCGGGCAAAACCAAATTTACCTGGAGCCGAAAGTTTGAGGATGTAGACCTGTACGTATTCAGCGAAACTATCATCAAAGGCAAATACTACCTGCGTGCCTATTATCAAAGTAAAGAAATAGAATGCTTAGTGCCTTTTATTGATGAAGCATCAATAGAAAATGCTATTGTATGCTGGGCAACCATGCTGGCTTTAGGCTATGATGCTACTGTATGCGATGACCGTTTAGAAAAACTTGTGCCCGTATCCATGCGGATGGAATTGAAGCAGGGTATTAACGATTGCTCTATTATTGATGATTCATATAACTCCGATATTCAATCTTTAGAGATAGCGCTTAACTTTCTTAATCAGCAAAATCAACATCAAACCAGAACATTGATCCTGTCGGATATTTTTCAATCGGGTTTGGAGCAGGAGGTATTGTATAAGCAAGTTGCCGATTTGATCGCTCAAAAAAAGGTGGATAAATTTATTGGGGTTGGTAGGGCTATATCCAATCATCAAAGTTTATTTACTGCACCAATCAAGCATTTTTTTGAAGATACCGACGCCTTATTACTGGCCCTAAGCAATTTGGAGTTTGAAGATGAAACCATCCTGATCAAAGGTTCACGGAGTTTTGAGTTTGAGCGCGTAAGCCGCGTACTGGTACAAAAAGCACACGAAACGGTGATGGAGATCAACCTAAACGCGCTCCAAAACAACCTCAACTTTTACAAATCAAAGTTGAGCCCCAATGTTAGAATCATGGCTATGGTTAAAGCGTTTTCGTACGGGAGCGGGAGTTTTGAGGTAGCCAATATGCTGCAATTTAATAAGGTTGATTACCTGGCCGTGGCTTATATAGACGAAGGTATTGCGCTGAGGAATGCCGGTATAACGCTACCTATTGTAGTGCTGAATCCAGAAGTATCGGCATTTGATAAAATGACTGAATTTACTTTACAGCCCGAAATTTACAGCTTTACTTTGTTTGATGAGTTTGTGAAATTCGCGCAGGCTAAAAATATATTCGATTACCCCATCCACATCAAAATAGATACAGGTATGCATCGCCTCGGTTTCGAAGATTTTGAAGTGGAAACTTTGTGCGATATGCTTGAGGATAACAAATACGTTCACATCCAATCCATTTTTTCGCATCTTGCAGCCAGCGATGCCGAAATTCACGATGCGTTTACATTAAAGCAGATCCGCTCCTTCGAAAAAGCTTACCACCAAATAGAAAAATGTTTGAGTTATAAGCCTATTCGCCACATGGCTAACACATCAGCCATAACGCGTTGGCCCGTTGCTCAGTTTGATATGGTTCGTTTAGGCATCGGTTTATACGGAATTGACGGCGCTATAAAAGATGAGATAAGCCCCTTGCACCCGGTAGCAACATTGCGTACCAGTGTATCGCAAATAAAAAAAATAACAGCCGGCGAAACCGTAGGTTACAACCGTAACGGGAGTCTAACTAAAGATGGTACGATTGCCACCGTACGTATAGGATATGCTGATGGTTATTTGCGTGCTTTTGGTAATGGCATAGGTAAAATGCTGATAAAAGGTGTACTGGTACCCACCGTAGGCAATGTATCAATGGATATGTGCATGATTGATGTAAGCGAAGTGCCCGAAGTTAAAGAAGGCGACGAAGTGATCGTTTTTAACGAAGAATATAAAATTGAAGAGCTGGCCAAGCAAATTAACACTATACCTTACGAGATATTGACCAACGTATCTCAGCGTGTCAAACGCGTTTATTTTTACGAATAGGAGAGCCCCATACATGAATAGATTATTCCGAGCCTTATTAAATTATTTTGCCAAAGGGTTGTTAATAGTAGTACCTCTAGGTGCCGCATTCTTCCTGATCTTCTGGGCCATTGCCAGTGTGGATAACGCGCTTAACCTGAGTAGTGTGTTTTTGGTTGATAGTAGTGGTAAGCATATTTATATACCCGGTTTAGGTATTTTATCGGTAGTAGTTATTATTTTGATAGCAGGCGTATTAGTAACCAGCATCATAACACAGCCCATTAAAAACTGGTTTAACCGCTGGATAAACCGGATCCCGCTGTTCAAGTTTCTCTATTCATCCATCAAAGATCTTACGGAGGCCTTTGTTGGCGATGAGAAAAAATTTAACGAACCCGTATTGGTTGAGGTAAACGAATTCGGACTTAAAAAAATAGGCTTCCTAACCCAAAAAGATCTCAGCTCCATTGGTCTTCCGGGAGAGGTGGCGGTGTATTTTCCGTATTCTTATTCGTTCGCCGGGCAGGTAGTTATTGTATCGGCAGATAAGATTAAACCTATCGAGAAGGGTGCGGGTGATATGATGAAGTTTGTGATATCGGGCGGGGTTAGTGGGTTGGAATAATATCCTATCAATTAAATAATCAAGCTATTTCTAATCTTTAGGCAATTATTATATGTATATTTATTGCTTAAAGATGTATAAGGTCAATGAAAAAAATACTATTTAGCTCATTACTGGTAGCCTGCATTATATTTATATTTTCTTGTAAAAAGCAAGTAGATGGTGATACATCATCTCAATCGGAAAAAACGACTGTAGTAACTGTAAAACTCACGGCTACCGATACTCTTGACATGTTGGCTGGTTGGTGGGTAGAAAATGGTGGCGGGGCAATAAATTTTGGAAAAGATAATTTTGTTGCTTTTAGAGCCTCGGGCTATAATAATAACAATACCGGGGCTGGATACTGGTGGTTGCCAAAAAAGGATACTATTGGTTTTGCCGAATCAAGTGATAAAAAGAATGCGAGCCGCTATATACTTAAAAGGCTTACTAAGGATTCGTTGATTACCGGTTTAGGGATTTTTCATAAATTAAATTCCTTGCAATATACATCGGCTCCGATAAGCTTATTTTTAACCGGTAAATATAACGCGGGCTCTTTTGCTACATATACCAAAGTACTCGGCTCAATAGCAATTGACCAAGCTAACAATATCTATTTTTTTAATAGCGAAACTCTTAACACCTCCGGTAATATCAATAAAATATCTGCGACAGATGGAACAATAACCAATGTAGGCGGCTATTTGGGCAACGATCGCAATGGGGCTAAATTGGGCGACAATATGCCTTTTAATATTGCTTATATTGGGTACGCAAATGCTTTAGGTGTTGATTTGGAAGGAAATATTTACGCTTCATCAAGTAGCCAGATAAGAAAGATAAATGCAAGCGACGGTAAGGTAAATACGATCTGTTCGTATGTGGATATTAGGGGGATGGCGGTTGATAAACAGGGAACGGTTTATTTTTCGGGTGGTGATGGTGCGATATATAAAGTAGGAACTGCCGGAAGTTTCATCAAAGTTGCGGGTATTGGGGGATATCAAAAAAACTATTCGGGAGATGGCGGCCCGGCAATTTCTGCGGGAATGGCACCTTGGGCCATAACTACTGATAGTAAAGGAAATATTATATTTTCGGATCTGAGCAATTACCGTATCCGTAAAATTGATCTAACTACAGGTATTATATCTACAATTGCTGGAAATGGAATTGTAGGCACCGCTGGCGATGGTGGCTTAGCAACAGCATCCAACCTTAATCAGGTGGGGTGTGTAACTGTTGCGATCAACGGTGATATTTATATATCAGATAACGGTCGATTGCGAAAAATAACAGCTACTGATGGCCAAATTAATACTATCGCCGGGTATGTGACAGTTAATTCGGGATTTGGTCCTTATATTGGTGCTACAATGCATGCCACCGCAACAGGGCTTGGCATAAAAGGTATAGTTGTTAGCAGTAGCGGAAATATTTACCTTACTTCTTCAGGTTACGTAGCCAGTAATGACTACTCTGATGCGATCTATAAAATGTAATAAACAGACCTTGAAAAATTTAACGTATGTGCAGATAAGTTTGTACGATGGGTTAGAATAGTGTTCAAAAAATGTCATTCAAAAGATTTACGAATAAGAAATGACATACTAAAATTTGAAGATCAAGCTAACAAGCCGTATACCACTCTTCCTTCTCGGTAGTATGAATCCTGATCACACCAGACAATGCTAAATTAACCACGATCTTCTGCGCCCCCCGGCGACTCATTTTTGATAGCTCACAGTATTCTTTAATATTGATACGCGGATTGGTATCGAGGTATCGCAACAAAGCTTTTTCCTTATCCGAATACTCAATTAAAACACCATCACTTTTGGTTGATCGTTTCAGCACATCAACCACAATTTTGCTGGCCAGTATGCTTTTATCTTTCACACGGATGTACACCCACCACTTACCATCTTCGGCCAGAGCGTAATGCGGTTTATCATCGCAGGGCTTGATCTCTACAACCAATACCAGTTTATCATCAAAATAAACTTCTTCAAAAATAGGGTCAAGTGCCGGTTTGGCGAACAGATGAGCGGCGCGGGTTATCATGTAGCGCTCTTCGTCTTCACTTTTTACGCCTTTGATAGAGCCATCATCGGCTACGCCGATCAGCAGGCGGCCACCTTTGTTGTTGGCAAATGATACCATGGTGCGGGCTATCTTCTCGCAGCTGGTAATGGTTTTTTTAAAGTCCAGAGATACACCTTCTCCTTCAAAGATCAACTTCCTGATATTCATTTAGTGTGCCTCTTTCGTATTATATCATTGCGCCTTATAGGGCGAAAATATCTGCATCCATCTTTCAGGATTGTTTATCGGTTCAAACCCAAACTGGGCGTATAAACCATGCGCATCGGCCGTGGCCAACATCCAGCGGCGCAAAGTTTGCAAATCAGGATGCGCCTTAATGGTTTGTACCAGCCATTTTGATAAACCTAAACCCCTGTATTGTTCCAAAACAAACACATCAGCAAGATAAGCAAAAGTTGCTTTATCTGTAACTACTTTTGCAAAGCCAATTTGTTTTTTATCGTGATAAACTCCAAAGCACATGGCATTATCAAGTGCCTTGCGTAACACTTCGGCCGGAATGCCTTTGTTCCAGTATGATTCTTTGCTCAAATAATTAAACATCATATCAAAATCGAGCAGGGATTTATCAGTAGAAATATGATATCCTTGTTGTATAAGTTCGTCGTAATTCATAATGCTAATACACGCTTTTATCTCTTGTTCGTTACGGACTTAATATGCAATTTTTCTTTGCTCGCCAGCATGCAAATTACGTACGTAAACCTCGTTGATGAGCGATACGCAAAGCTCTCCATTTTTATCATACATTTCTATAGGGAAGGCTTTTACAAATTTACCCACGGTATTCAAAATTTCTTCGGCTTCCGCAATTTCCTCTTCGGTAATGTTGATCTTAAAATACAAATTAGTACGGCCCGGTTTGATGTACTGGATCTGTGCCGATTTTAACCATACACGCACTTTGAAGCCTCGGCGTTGCAATATCTGATCGAACAATAAAGCATAAAACGGATCAGCACCAGCGAAGATTGTTCCACCAAAAATGGAATCGTTGTAGTTTTTGTTTAAAAAGCTTTTGTTGATCTTCACATCGGCGCTGGTAAAACCTTTACCAAATTTTTGTACCCAGATGCGCTGAAAAAATAGCGGCGGATATAATCGCATAGCCCATTTTAAGGCTTTTTCGGATACTATCATGATACTAAATTAGTAAATTATCTAAAAAGTAACGTTCCAAAGCATCACCGCTTTGTCATCACTTACCGATGCCAGTTTGGTGCCATCATCGTACCATGCAAGCTTGTTAATTGATAAAGGGTGAGCAGGATATCCTTTTTCGCGACTAATAGCTTTATAAAGCTTAAAATCATCCGATCCCCAGATCTTAATGCTTTTATCCATACTGGCCGTAGCAAAATAAGGCTCGGTAGGATGAAAGGCGATGTGATTAACGGCGAATAAATGCGCAGGAATGTTTTTGATCAGATCGTAACTAACACTATCCCATACCTTCAACTGTGCATCTCGTGCGCCGGATATCAGGTAAGTGCCATCAGGCGAATAAGCTAATGTAAAAATGGCCATGATATGGCCTGGAATGGTTTTGATCAAGGTATAATCTTCCAGATCGTACACCCGGATCATATTATCCCTGCAGCCAAAAGCTATTTGCTTTTCATCTGGGGAAACAGCGATAGAACGAATGGTATCGGTAGAAACCTTAATGGTATGAACTAATTGTAAAGTATCTAAACTCCAAACCGAAACTGTACCATCTTCGGAAGCTACCAGCAGTTCCTTTTTGTGATTGATGGATTTGATATCAAAAATTGGTTTGGTATGATGTTTTAAGGTTGGAAGCAGGGCCTGTTTAATAAAATCAAACATCATTACCATGCCATTACGCAAACCCGCGAACATCAGCGGGTAACCTTCCGGGCAATGAATGGCATACACCGACGCCGGCACCGGGAACATCACCTTAATAAACGAATTGGTTTCTAAACTCCATTCTACCACGCCTTTATCGTTTCCGCCGGTAAATAATATGCCTGGTTTCTGCGAAAGCTCCAGTGTGAAAATGGGGTTGGAGTGGCCGGTAAGTTCAGTTATTTTTTCGACGGTGATCATTGAGTTTCCTTTATGTCATTACGAGGAACGAAGCAATCGCACGAAGGCAGAGCGGCTATGCATATTCGCCCTGTACAGTTCGCGATTGCTTCGTTCCTCGCAATGACAAAACTAAATAAAGATAATAACTATCGTGTTACTTCATAGTCATAAGCCACTTTCGCGATGCGTGCGATGATCGATTCACGTGCGGGCAGATCAAGTGTGGAATTTGTAACAAACACAGCCACAGCTAAATGCTTGCCATTAGGTAAAGTAATAATGCCAACATCATTAGTGGTAGCGCTCACGCCTTTATCGTTGGTGCCTGATCGGCCGGTTTTGTGCGCAACAATAGTTCCGGCAGGTAATAGTCCTTTGATTTGATTAGGCCCGGTAGATGTTGCTTCCATGATCTTCCACAACTCATCATGACTGGCTTTGGACAGGAAGTTTGGCTTGGTAGCGATATCCAAGAGCCTCACCATTTCTTTAGGCTGCACCCAGTTGGTAAACTGAACATCCCAGGCTTGCGCCATTTCAAACTCGCTGGCTTTAACGGCTATCTGCTTAATGCCGAAGCTGTGCATATAGGTATCAACTACATCCGTCCCGCCAAGGGTTTTGAGCAGGATATCGCAAGCATCATTATCGCTTAGCGACACCATATAACTTAATAGTTCCTTGATCGAAACATCCACATCACCTTCCGGGAATTTATCACGCAGTGGGCTGTAGGTAGGCGGCAGGTCGCTTTTGCTGATATGGATCTTTTGATCTAAAGTAAATGTACCCTCATCAATTTGGTGCAATACAGTTATCGCTATCGGAAACTTCATTACGCTTTGCATAGGCAAACGCTGGCGACCGTTATAGGATAGCGTGTCGCGAGTTTCGATACCCAGCATGGCGAAGCCAATGGTACCTTTTGCATCCTTGGCTATCTCTTGGATTTGCACCCTAAGCGTACTATCAGATTGGGCGTAAACTATTGCGGAAAAAAGAGAACATGCCAGAAATAGAATCGTCTGCCTTATCATGAATCACCAACTATTTATGCCTCGATTCTAAGTTTTTGGCAATGGTTTCCAAACTCAAATTCTTTTCGCGAAGTAAAACTAACAGATGAAATACAAGGTCGGATGCTTCGTTGATCAGGTCGGTTTCGGTTTCGGCTAAGGCGGCTATCACGGTTTCTACACCCTCTTCACCAACCTTCTGGGCTATCTTATTTAAACCCTTATTACGCAGTTTATTTACATACGAACCTTCTGACGGATTGTCATACCTATCATTGATAATGTTTTGTAATTCAAATATAAAGTTATGATTATATGAAGTGTTAAAGCAGCTGCGTTCACCTGTGTGGCAGGTTGGCCCGTCGGCTTTAACTTTGATCAAAAGTGTGTCGTTATCGCAATCCAGGGCGATGCTTTTTACATGCAAAAAGTTGTTACTGGTTTCGCCTTTTGTCCACAAACGGTTTTTAGTACGCGAAAAAAACGTAACGATATTTTCGGCCACGGTTTTGTTGTAAGCTTCCTGATTCATGTAGCCCAGCATTAGTACTTCGAGGGTTTGCTCGTCTTGTATTACTACGGGTACTAAGCCGTCACTTTTGTTAAAATCTATATTCATTTTAGATATGATTGTTTAAAATATGGTCAATTCTTTTCCAATACGGGCTTATAAGAAATTGTTTGTAAAGCAAATTTGAGATTATGTTACCTTTTTTGTTTGTGTTGATTAATGTTGAAGCCCAACTGACTAACCATTCTTCATCAAAATGGCTCCATTCACCAGCGATACTGCTTAGATTTCCACCAACAACCGGCCTTACTTCAAATCTATCTATCAATTTTATTTCGTCAATACTGTATGGACTTGCTTTAAATACCCGGATTATTTGCTTAAGTTGTTCTGTATCGAAATCAGTATCTAAATAAAAATTGGACAATGCCATCCAAACGGGTTTCCTATCCTGTATGATCGCATTGTCGTTCATTTTATTTATATCGTTGTTCTTACCTCAATTCCATTAGTTTTTAAAACTGCTTTCAAATCAGGGATCAGGATCTCACCGTAGTGAAACACTGATGCTGCCAAAGCCGCGTCAACATTGGCCTGTTCAAACACATCTACAAAGTGCTGTACCGAACCTGCACCGCCCGAAGCGATAACCGGGATATGCACGGCATCATTGATGGTTTTTAAAAAGCTGCAATCAAAGCCTGCTTTGGTACCATCGTGATCCATTGAGGTCAATAATATTTCACCCGCGCCGCGGCTTTCAGCTTCTTTGATCCAGTCAAAGGTTTCTTTTTCTGTGGGGATTCGGCCGCCGTTGAGGTGTACTATATTTTTACCATCGTTGTTGCGTGTATCAACTGCTACCACAACAAACTGTACGCCGAAGGCTTTAGCCAGATCATCAATTAAACCCGGTGTACGTACCGCTGCCGAGTTGATGGATATTTTATCCGCGCCGGCATTTAAAAGCGCGTCGGCATCGGCAATTTCGTTAATACCGCCACCTATAGTGAAAGGGATGTTGATTTGCCTTGCTACTGATTTTACCAACTCAACCATGGTTTTGCGGCGTTCGTGCGTGGCGGTGATGTCGAGGAAAACTAATTCATCGGCACCTTGCTGTGAGTAGTTCCAAGCTAATTCAACCGGGTCGCCGGCATCGCGCAGGTCAACAAAGTTCACACCTTTTACGGTGCGACCGTCTTTAACGTCAAGGCAGGGAATAATTCTTTTAGCGAGCATGTGTTATTCAGTTTGTCATTGCGAGGTACGAAGCAATCCCTAACTGTACAGGTCCGAATTAAAACATCGAATGTCCTCTGTAGAGATTGCTTCGCTATCGCTCGCAATGACGCTTTTTTATTAAAATGAAATCAAAGACTCCAAATTCCAATCCTTAATTTCTTCGATGGTAATCCTGCCTTCATAGATAGCTTTACCAACCACACACGATTCAACCTTGATCTTGTTCAATTTCTCAATATCAGCCATCGAGCTTACACCGCCTGATGCGATGAGTTTGATGAAAGGAGAATGGTCGAGCAGTTTTTCGTATAACTCGATGCCTGCGCCGCCTAATTTACCGTCTTTACTGATATCAGTACATAAAAAGCGGAAGAAACCCAGATTCAGACATTTATCAACGTAGTCCATTAGTTTGATGGGTGAGCTTTCCATCCAGCCGGAGTATTTGATTACTTCATCCAATACGTCTATCGCTACTACGATCTGATCGGAGTTACCATTTTTTAGCGCAACTTCTTTACTCAGTTCAGCTAAAAAGTTAGGGTTGGTGATGGCTTGTGTGCCAACGATAACACGATGTATTCCAGCAGCCAGTAATTCTTTAACCTTTTCGATACTGCGAACGCCACCGCCGTACTGCACCTTCATGTCTGTTTTTTTGATGATATCGAACAGGTATTG
>Ga0116227_10004102_pt1 | contig 31812 bp, 28 predicted proteins | sample S1TSphgellanicum_FD_89693 | JGI IMG/M metagenome (GOLD analysis project Ga0116227, IMG submission 89693) | Host-associated microbial communities from peat moss isolated from Minnesota, USA - S1T2_Fb - Sphagnum magellanicum MG | ecosystem: Host-associated > Plants > Peat moss > Unclassified... | reverse complement strand
TGGCTGGGTCGTGCTCCCCCTCGTTTGCGGCGCCGTTTTCTTCCTTTTTTTTTTTTTTTTTTTTTTTTTTTTTTTTTTTTTTTTTTTTTTTTTTTTTTTTGGTTTTTTTTTTTTTATTGTTTTTTTTTTTTTTTTTGGGGTGATTTCTTTTCTCGCTCATAAGTAATTTTTTTCCTCATTTTTTTAGTTATTTAAAAACCCCCACTATTATTAAATTACCAATTCCCACCATTCAAATTTTCTCAAGAATGTGCTTATTATGCATGGGAGAAAGCATACAAAATAGTACCCAAAAAAATAAAATTGTGTATTGGATATGGGTTTGTGAAGGGGTCAATGTGAAGAGAGTTTATGTAAATAAAATAAAAAATCTCAAGATCAACCATGGGGAACGAGAGAGAGAGAGAGAGAGCCATTTTCACCGAAGGAACATATCAAATAAATTGGCCCTTAAAAACTTAGAGTCCGCCCTTGCCGTCCTAAGTCATGGTCAGCCATCCTAGAAGTACTTCCGGCAAATACCGCCCCCTTTGTACATAAAAGAAATGGCCAACCAGCCAGCCTCTCGTAGAGTTCAACCAACTCCGAACAAAAATGGGACATACGTCAAAATAAGTTAAACTGAGGTGGTGTGACGACAAATAGAGCAGACAAATTTGAGCAGGTCTTCTCACAATTTCCAAATTACCACGTTCTCAAAAGCATCACAAATCAAAACAACATAATAAGTCCACAAATGTCCAAAAGCTAGCAACACCATATAGACCCCACAAATGACATCATTGCTTCACAAATTGAGAATATCTATTGAGAAGGCCAAAATGACACCCTAACCTAACTATTAGAGAGATAACAAACAATTCTTGTCAAATTTGTTGTGAAGAATTTGATTCAAAACATTTCCGTGAAGTTGTTTCCTTTTTTTTGCAATGAATTCTTTCATTTATGCCCCCACCCCCACCCCAAAAATTTAATAAGAATAATAATAATTTTTGAAAATGTGACAATTAAAAGCTATTTTGAACTATCCTTGTGAATTAAAACATATTTTTGAGCCCATTTTCAACTCAAAATAAATTAACCACTATTAAAATGTGGGAGTAAATATTTCTTCTATCAAGCCAATTTATACCAAAGTCAAAGAAATGACAACAATGGGTTCATAGTCTTCAAAATCGATATTCTTTGGTGGTATAGGCCTTCTATTTATAAAAGATTGTTCCCCATCTGCTTTTTTAAGGAGTTGGGCTTTGGTGGCTTTATATTTGTGCTTTAGGTTTTATATTTTTAATAAACATGTTTTGAAGGAATATGTTTTTCAGGTTGAAAGGGTCCACACCTGCTTCAATCATGCTTATGTAATGTGAGATGGCCTTCCTCTTATAACTAGGGAGATGCACCCTTCTTTTGAAAGTCTAACAGTTATTGACGCCCCAAGTCTATAGGCATCTTTGATGGACATCCACCTTGACACATCCCTTATGTGTATCTTGGAAGATGACTCCATTTCCTTAACATCTAGAACTAGCATTTATTCTTGTTCAAACAAGGGGGTAGGGCTATGGTTGGTTGTTAAGCCATTTATCTATTTGTTTCGCATTGCACACTTTATTTTCACCTTAACATTGCATTTTTGTCTTAGTTTGATTCAACCCTTGAGATTTAGTCTTTTCACATGTAAATGTGCACACAATTTAAACGCATTTGGCACGCATTTAATTCGTTGCCTGTTTGCAGGTCAACAAATAGCCACACGTGACACCATTCCAAATGTCATGTATGCCCTTGCTCAAGAAAATGGGCATGTTATATGGAAAGAATGATGTTATGGCCTTACACCAAGAGTTTCACTATAAACTGATCACTACATGACTTGAGAGGACTAGGTCTTTGTTGCTGATGTGGTGGTTATTAACCCAACGCAAAAAAACGGTGGTTTTGAGTGTCACTAGTTGACCAACAGATGCAACTCCAAAATTTAATGCCATTGTTAAGATCTATAAATAAATAAAGTTTCATGAGGGGCACCACTTTATTCCAATGGCCATGGAAGTGCATGGCACACCTAGGCACAATATGGGTCATTCCACTAAAGAACCCGTCCATCTTTTCCATGATAGACAATTGAAAGATCATTATCCTTATTTGTTTGCATTCAATTTTTGAGGTAGTGTGTTAATATTGTTCTTCAACGTGTTTTAACCTCTGCTATAAAAAGGGAGATTGTGTTGGCGAGTGATGTTTATTCTAGACCTCCCATTACTATTAAATCTCACAATTTGCATACAAGTGACATCAAAGGGGCCATGGGTGAAATAGCTTCCAACCACAAGAAGGACTAATTCTCTCCCCTTTTTTGGTTCCTACAGGTTGTTTATCTTTTGGCCTTTTTTTGGCCTTCCCTTTTTGTCTCCCTTATGATGGTTCCAACCATCAATCTTTTATTAGACTTTTGTGAAAGTTTCTTCGAAACAAAAACATGGAAAACACATTGCAAACAAATCAAGAACCCCATTCAAAGCCATCACTAATTAATTTTTTGTTCCTAAATAAATTTAGGGGCAATTAAGATTAGAACCCAAGTTTTGTGACAAAGGCAATAAGCTTAAAACTTAGAATTGTGAAATAACTTGGAAATGATGCACAACCAATGGAAGGGCTACAAAATAATTTAAGGTGCAAAATAGTTTGGAGGTGCAAAGTCATTTAGGTAGGTGTTCCTACAACCTTGTAAGGAGGTCTTCTACATTTCTTTTGGAATATGTCAAGTGAGTTGAAGTTTTCCCACTCCTTAGTTTATGAAAAGGGTTGATAAGAAGTTTGAACATGGTTTCACTTGATGGCCAAACTAATGAACATGAGATCCTCCATGATTGTGTTGGTCATTCTCATAATCTAAGAGGTTTTTTTTTTAACCATTTGGTGTTTTTTGGTGTTCATTAGGAAGGTTTGTGCAACTTAGTTTTGTAATAAAGTTAGGTTTGTGTTGTAATCATGCTTAAAGGTCATACTTCCATTTTTAATTTTTTAAACTTAGAAGTAGTTGCAATTCCACAAGTCTTTGGCAAAGGTAGGTTTCATCAACCATTGTTAGATATGCAACCCAAACATAAATTCAAACTTCAATCATGGTAAATTGTAGTGCCCTTAAAGTTGTGGGTTCATCCTTACTTTTGGTTGCCAATCCCCAATTTGGGTGATAATTGATGTTTGAGCATGAAATGGTCAATAGGGATCCAAACTTAATCCCCAACTAAAAAAGATAACTTTATTGGTTCATCTCATTGGATGCCTAAAAAATGTAATTTTTTTAAAAATGTGCTTAGCACCCCATTTGCCTAAAAGTTATTTTCTTACATCTTCTCGTAATTGTTTTTAACAGTCATCTTCTCCTTACTATTATTAAAAGTCCTCTTCTCATGGCTACTCTTGGGGGTTGTCTTCTCTTTACTACTCTTAGGGGTTGTCTTCCCCTTCTTGCTCTAAGTGGTCATCTTCTCTTTGTCACTCTTAGTGTTCATTTTCTCCTTGCTACTTTTGGCGTTCATCTTTTCTTTATTACTTTTGGTAGTCCTCTTTTCCTTGTTCTTCTTAGTATTCTTCTTATCATTACTACTTTTGGGGGTCATCTTTTCCTTGTTGCTCTTGGGGATCTTCTTCTCCTTGTTGTTCTTAGTAGTGGTTTTTTCCTTATTATTTTTGTCAATTGTGTTCTTCTTGTTATTCTTGGTGCTTGTCTTCTCCTTGCTACTTTCAAGGGTCATCTTCTCCTTTTTGCTTTTAGTGGTCCTCTTCTCCTTATTGTTTTTTATGGTCCTTTTTTTGACCACTTAAAGTTGGAAACATGGAGAACTTAAAAAATGTGGACAAAAAGGTGGCATATCCCATAAAAGGTCCATTAGAGATGGATAGTTATGGTTCTGTAACAATTTCTTGTGCAACTACTTCAACAACACCAATGGAAAATAACTCAAATGTAAATGCTACAATGTAATGGGACTCGTTAACAAAACAATAAGATTTTTGGAAAAACAAACAACACATCGCCATTACATGGGGCTTTTATGCACCTTTGAGTTCCTCCCCAACATTAACAAAAGTAAATTCAAATTCAAATTCAAACTTAAACTCAAATTAATTGGAACAACTAAAATGTGTTGTTTGAATGTTCTAATTGTAGGACAAAAAAAGGTGTGATAGACCATAAATTTGCAAATGGCATTTTTACATTTCACAAGCACTTGGAAACCAACCATTGGCAACTTTGGGGTTAATGGAATGAACGAGAGAAAGATGGTCAAAAAACAGAAAGGTGCCCACAAAAAAAAGGTCTAGCCCAACCTCTAGTGTTTTTTCCAATTTCCTTAGTTCTGTGATTGCTATCCCAAATATGATCCCTATCAAAAGCAATTTAAGGAGGACCTTTTGTTGCTAATAACTAAAGAATATGCCTTTGTCATTTATGGAAGCATTAGTTTTTAGGAGATTAAATTTGAGGCAAATCCTTGCTCAATTTTCCATTGAAGCAAGTCTTAAAAGAAGGTCAATTGCTTAAGGTGGCAAAAAAACCCAAAAAGAATTTTGTATTTCCTTCACATGTTTCATCATTCATGTAACACTTGCACCATGAGTTTTGATCTTTGGATGTCAAGAAAAGGTATTGGTACTTTTGTTATGATTGTACATTTTTTAAAATGACAACTGAGAACCTTGTCATGTAATCATGGGATATTTTGAGACTACAAAGACCATAAAAAGTGTTTTGGCTTTGCAAATGAATGACTTGTTTGCAAAATAGGGGTTCAATGTTCATGTCTTTACATGTGTTAAAGATGAAAAAAATCATTTTTCCACCATGACCTCTACTTTTACTTCAATTTTATCTTGTCAGATTTTAAGGATGTAAGCTCCTTTTGTAAGTGCTTGTTAGGGCCATGCCATGTCCAAGTGTTATTAATATGCCATAGATGATATTAAGGTATGTGTTCGTTTGACCTCGATCTCAATCAAGTTGGCACAATCTATATTGCAGTATACCATAACTTGGACAAAAATGAATGGTAAAGGATGATAGGAATAGCACAAAACATGCCTAGACATGGGGGTGTTCCATTAAAACTAAAGACATTAATGAAAATTCAGTTTGCTTCAAGAGTCATCTTATTCCAAAAGACTTTTGAATTCAAACATGTCATTACCCTTTACTATGGAAAACAAACGTCCTTAGCACTTTAACAATGTGTGTCAAGTCTTCAAGTATGGGTAATAGCCCAAATTGCTTTTGATACCTTTGGGCCTATGATTCAACAATGTGTGTTGAACCAAAGTTAAGGTTATTAGTTGTTATTAGATGCAGTTGTTGTTACAATAGCTCTTGTATGTTAGTTTCGGTAAGATTTGTTGGGGCTTAATTCCGATGACATGTAGGATTTTGTTGGGAGGCTCCACATCTTCTAAAAGAACATGCAAGGACAAGTGGTGTATGTTCTAAACCCTTTCCTTTCATTTATTGTTTATTTTCAACCAGCAAAAGCTCACAACATGTTGGCTATGATGTTAGACTTGTGTTACAAGGGAGTCAGATTGGTTATTTGGTATGTTAGCAAGGAGAGAGTGTTACATATTGCAAGTGAGTATGATCGTCAAGTATTACTTCCTTTCCTTGTTCATGCACACCATTTTTTGAATCCAAATGATGTAGGTGTTGGAACTCATAATTGTTTTGCATCTCAAAGCATCAAAAGTACAAGCCTATATGATATCATGGAAACCAACAAAGAGATGGCTTCATTAATTGTCAAGAAGCAACTAAACCATTTCCAAGTCAAAAAAAATGATAGAAGAAAAGTGCATGTATCCATTGGCATGGTGGATAGTGTAGGAAATATAATTTCTTTATGTTGGGTTTGTAGCTTGACAATTATTAGGGATTGTTGGTTCTCAGATTGAGGTGGAGAAAGTTTTCAACATTGGAGGTATTTGCACAAACTTTAAACATTTTTTATTAGGCATTGAAAATCTTGAACTACTTATAAGCATTTACAAGATCTAACCAAATGATGTTCATGTTGGAGGCTTGACATCCATGGGGCAATTCATGGATATGGAAGAAGCCTTCATGGAGGAAAATGAAAACCTCATTGATAAGTTGGGCTTTTGGAAATTGAAGAAACTAACAATTGGCTTTAGGTAATCTTTTTTTTTTGTTATTCATTTGTTAGTTTTTTTTGGTCAAATAGTTTTATAGGTTAAGTTGAATTCATGTTGTCATTTTTGTTATTTTTTCCTCCCAGATCTCGGAGCAATAGAATGGCTATGGAATGAGGTTATTTTAAAGTTCCCCAACCCTTGGAAACGATGGAACCCTAAAAATTTATCAGGCACCATGTTTAGGATTTCTACATTTGTTAGACCTTATTGAACTAGGGTTAGCTTATACCATTGATTTGGCATGGGTGTATTGGGGTGCGAAAGTGAAAATTTAAAGTTTTGGGTGAAAGAAAAACTAGGGCACATTTGGGACTATTTTGGGTTGAATTTAGGAATGTGAAGGCTATGATTGAATTTGGTGTTACAATGGATGAAACCTTAGAAATGAAACCAAATGGCAATCAGATCCTTAAAATATCTAGAGTATATTAGAGTTTACAAATAGGCTAGTTTGTGTTGGTTTGTAGTTTTCAAAGCTTTTGTAATAATATTTTTTTCTTGGAATAAATTATTTTATTTTTGCACCATAGTTTGTTTAGTTTTGGGTCTTGAAACTCGGAACATTTAGTGTAGTTTAAAGTTTAGAAAGTTTCTCATTTTTATTTGTTTGAAATATTCAAACATTTGTAATGATTTTTTTTCTTCATGGAATAAAACTTTGGGTATTTTCAAATTGTTGGTCTTCATGTTTTGGATGTGGGACTCAGAACTGGAGGTTATGAAATTAAAATTGAAACCACTGCAGTTTTTGTTCTAGGTTTTAGAACCAAAGCCGAAATCAGAGTTAAAATCAAAAACCAAAATTGAAACCAAATCCTAGTTCCTTACAAAAACCAAAACCAAATTAAAATCACTCGCTTGAATATTTTTGAACAACTGGAATTGAAGGTTTCTCCTAAAACCTAGGAACCACCCCAACACTAGTCTGAACCTAAACCCATACCTAAAAAATAACAAATAATAATAAGGATATATATATATATATATATATAGTTATAGTTAGTTAGTTAGTAGGGATGTGAGTAACAATGTCCTTCTTGGCAACCCTTCTTTTCATTAATACTAAGAACACACCTAAATCTTCCCAAATTTCTAGTTTTTATTTCATTAATTTCATGACAAAATTGTTCAACATTCAATAACTTCTCCACTATAGATGTAAAGTCTAAAGTTTGCGAAACCACCTTGGTGCTCCCCTACTTGTTGAGAGCTTTCAAATGATACCAAATACATAGCAAGAGACATTGGGTTTAGGAGATCAAATGTGACAAACAAACAAACTAACTAACTACCTTCTAGATAGATTTCCTAACTGCTGGGTTTTCAGCAGCCCTTTTTGCCTTTAAAAACATGTTCCTATTTACGACATTTAGCCGCCTTTAGCAGCCCTTTTTGCCTTTAAAAACATGTTCCTATTTATGACATTTAGCCGCCTTTAGCAGCCCTTTTTGGCCTTTAGAAAACCATTTTCCTAATTGTGTTCAGCATTTTGCCTAAAATATATTTTCTTAACTGTGTTGAATCGGCAACCCATTTCTGCCTAGGCAAATAATGCTAGGAGCAATGTTGTGGGAAGAGAAAGGAAAATATGAGAGACGCCACAATCACAACAATTATTGGTCACACTTGACGCCTCTCAAGGTGCACGTCTTTTTTTCTAGACACATAAGGAAGAAACTAGCTAGGTACTTAGCACATTGTATTTTATTGCCTAGTTTACCGAGGCAAAAAGCCATGGAAGAAAGGTGGTTGAAATGATCATTCGTAACGGTAGGTTTTTGCCCAATGCACATATCATTTCAAGTTAAGAATGGTAGTTGAAATGATTCATTTGGGAGGTCGTAAGACTTACGTCAACATAGGTTCTAAAGCCCAATTTCAAGTAAAACACAAATTGCACTATTTGTGTGATCATAAGATTTGCATCAACATTGGTTTTGCCCAATCCAAGTAACACAAATAACACTATTTGTTGTGCAATCGTAAGATTGATGTCAACATAAGTTTTTGGCCAATCCAAGTAGCACAAATAACATTATTTGTTATGTAAGATTGACGTCACCATAGGTTTTTGCCCAATCCAAGTAACACAACACAATTTGTTTGTATGATCATAAGATTAAAGTCAACATAAGCTTTTGCCCAATCCAAGTAGCACAAGTTACACTATTTGTGTGGTCATAAGATTGACAAATGTCGACGTAAGTTTTTGCCCCCATGCACACATATCACAAGTTAAGTTAAAGCATGGCAATTGAAATGATCATTTGGGATCATCAAAGGTTTTTTTTGCCCAAATTCACAATAGCACAAATCCCTTGCACTAAATTTTTGGCCTTGCTTTTATGTAGGCAAGGATATTGTATTTTAGATTCATTATAGAGTATAGTAGTTAATGTATTTTGGCCCCCTAGGTAATAATAATAATAATAATAATAATAGGTCTATTATTTTGATATGAGGATTTTTGAAAGATGATATTTTTTTGGGCTTGTGTTGAAACTTGAGATTAGTTATAATAGAGTTATAATAAAATCTTGAAGGATTTTGGGTTTCTTTTAGAGGGATTTTTTTTTTGGGGGGGGAAGATTAATAATATATTTTTGCATGGTGAAATATTTGAATTTTCATAATTCTTCTTTTGCCTTCTTAAGATACTAAATTTTTTTAATGTAAATGGCAAGGACACACAACCCTTGTTTACCTATTCTAGTTGTTTGACAAGAAGACCTTAGGTAAACCCTGGCGGCCACACACACACACAAAAAGGCTGCTAACACTAAACTATAAACACAGTCTTTTGTGTCAGACAGAAAGGAAAGCTCTAAAGAGCACACAGGCTCAAGGCAATGACTTTTTCCACACACAAAAGAAGAAGCCACAGCAACAGCATTAACCTCTTTTCTCTCTCTCTCTCTCTCTCTCCTTTTTTCCTGTCGTTTAGTCTTTGACTACATTTTTCTACATTTTTTTTGCTTTGCTTTGTATGTCCATCTGCATCCAGATTCTCTTGATCTTTGCTTGCTTCTGAGGTAGCAAAACAGCCACCATTTCCCATTTCCACTTCCCTTTGGACTCCCTCCACATGCCATCATCTCCTTCCTTCTTCATCAGCACTTCATCATCAAACAAACTGTGAACAGACAAAGACTACCCACCACCCAAAACTCCACTCCACTCCACTCCATGGCTACTTGTTAGATTTTGTTGTTCTTGGCTTGTGTTTGTGTGTGTGTGTGTTTTTGTGGGGTTTTGTTTCCTTGAACCTTATACCACACCCATTGTGAAGCAGCTCCCATCGCTTGCTTGTGTGTGGAACTGTCTCTCTTGAGTGCTTTTTTGTATTATCTTTATGTATCCATACTACCCATTTTCTGTTTTTACATCAATATACGCAACCAACATGATCAAGAGTCGCTGATTTACTTTGGAAATTTCTACTGGTACCTAATTGTTTTATAGCCTTTTTTTGGTTTTGTTTTCAGATGTTTGATCACCTTTTAGCATTCTTATTCTGCTCTCAGTTTCGGCGCTTTTGTGCGTGACACGCTTCTTTTTCTTCCTGTTGTTGTGGAAGAAAAACTACAGAAGTATGGATATGGTGATCAGTCCTGAATAGCTGGACTCAGCATCATAGTGATTAGTTTCGGATCTTAGAGTTACACATCTGTGGAAGCAGCTTTGCTTATATATTTGTGTTTGTGTCTGAGTTTTGCACTACAGAAAACCGAAAAAATAAAAAACAAACAAACAACAACAACAACAATATAGGTTTGTTGTTTGTTGCTTTGTGGGTATGCCAATGGGGCTTGCAGAGCAGCAGCTTCTTCAAGCTCCAAGACTGATACGAGGAAGAAACCAAGCTCTTTGCTCCATTGCAAACTTCTCGAGCTCCAAAATTAGGTTTTCGCATGCATCCAACACGCTAGGTCGCGTCAAGTCTGGTCTCTGCTCTCAGAAGACCGTAGTCGGCCCATCAATTGTCCGGATTTCGCAACTCAGGAGGAACAGGAGCTCCCAATTGGGGAAAGAAGAAGAGCATGACGGTGGTAACAGGAAGAGAGGAGGAGAATTCCGTATTCCATGCCTGGAGGCAGGCGTTGCGGAAACTACTGGCAGGGAGAGCACTAGTGCAGCAGCAACTCCAGCAGCTCTAGTAGGGGTGGAAACTGCTGGATTTGCATCTGATCATGCAGCGGAGGACATAACTACCCCAGTGGTTCTATTTCCTGAAGCAGGAATTGAGGTGGTGAGATCTGTTGAGGAAGCAGAGACTGTTGTACTGAAAGCAGTGATTGGAATCAACCATGAAGACTCCTTGCTGACATCTGGAAACTGCGAGATTGAAGAGAAAAGCTGCTCATCTGAAGCTGAAGAAGGAGTTCTTCTGCCCATTTCTTCTTCTTCTTCTTCTTCTTCTTCTTCTTCTTCTGTGTCTTATTTGTTGAAAACATCTTCAGAACCATCATCTGATCAGGAGCCTCATGTTACAGACTTGGATGTTGTTGTTCTCAATTCCATGCAAAAGGAACAAGACCCAATACCTGCTGCTGCTGCTTCCAACAAGTTAGTATGGGCCAAGAAGCTGGACATTCAGGCACAAACAATAGGAGCAGCAGCAACAATAGAGAGCAAGAATATGTGGGAGCAGTTTCGTGCCATCCTTGTGTTTGCTGGTCCAGCTTTGGGGATGTGGCTGTCAGGTCCGATTATGAGCCTCATTGACACTTCTGTTGTTGGCAACAGCAGCTCTTTGGAGCTTGCAGCTCTTGGTATGTGAACCACCACATTGACCCACTTGCCACCAAAACCCTAACACACATGTGGCAGCAAAGTTAGCTCAGAAAATTTACACTGTAGTGGCACTTTGTTCAAGCAAATTTTCACTCCGACAAATGATACAGGCCCCGCTCTGTGTCTGTGTCAGTTTATGTATTTTGCAGTTCAGTTTCTTTACTGCAACAGAGCAAATGTAATGCTTATGTGGGTTCAATGGCTTACAGGACCAGGGACTGTGTTATGTGATCAATTATGTTACGTGTTCATGTTTCTGTCTGTGGCTACCTCCAACTTGATTGCTACTTCACTTGCACACAAGGTCAGTTCTTCTTCATACATGGCATTAATCTCAACAACAATGATGGACATTACAGTGCACCTTGAGTGACAGCAATTTGACTTAGGTGCATTTAGTGTATCAGCTTTTGTTAAGTATTTTGTCTTGCACATTGACAACACAAGGAACCAAACTGTCATTTACCCAAATCCCATGTAGGAAAAAAATTCTGTAATGCTTTCAATCATCCGACTTTATCTTTCAGGATGAAGCAGGGGCAGCACACCATCTTTCCAGGTTGCTCTTTGTGTCTCTAGCATGTGGGATGGCAATGTTTCTCATCACTGAGTTTGGAGCAACAACTCTGCTTCAAGGTAGGCATTCCTCCCCCCCCTCCTCCCCCTGCTTGTCTTGCTTTCACAATTCATAATAGCAGGTCAAGGGTACCTGCTAGAGCAAATGTTATTGCAAAGTCTCCTCCTAAGTGGACTAGATTTGGCAATTTCATGCTGAGTTCAACAAGGGAAATGTGTAATATTTGGATATGTTGTTGCAGCTTTTGTTGGAGTGAATAATGCTGCTCTGGTTCCTGCAGCAAGAACATATGTTCAGGTAGCTGTCATATTGCCATCTTGTATATGCAATGCAGAGAATGCAAGTCAAGTAGATTACTGTAGTTTTTGAGATAGTACTACTGCAGCCAGCACAATTCCCAGTTTTGTTTGGCTTTCAATGATGATCACCCATTTGAGATTGGATGATGAGTAGGAAGTTGTTCAGTTCCTGTGGACATGCAAAGTGAAGATGATCGGTTTAAGGACCTTTTTGTCTCTTTTGAACCTTTAGTCTTTTGAAGGTTGTACTGAGGGTGTCATTGATGTTTGCTTCTTCAGATCAGGGCTTTGGCATGGCCAGCAGTGCTCGTCGGCATGGTTGCCCAGAGTGCAAGGTATACTGACATTTGAAGTCATCTTCATTGTAAATCCCCTTCTTTCATCACTCAGTCCCAATTGGAACATGGAAATGGGCTGATTTTTGGGGGTATTTGCACAGTCTCGGCATGCAGGATTCATGGGGTCCTCTCAAGGTGTTGGCTATTGCAAGCCTCATCAATCTTTGTGGAGACATTTTCCTATGTACATTTCTTGGGTACGGTATTGCAGGTGCTGCATGGGCCACAGCAGCCTCTCAGGTGTGCCACTTCATCTCTTTCTGGAGGTGCAGACATCAGAAACCTTAAGATTTTTTCACATTGTTTAGACAGCATGAATCAGTCCACTTTCCTCTTCCTAGGAATCCCATCTCCATCTAGGGCTCCTCATTGCTGTGGTGGGCTTCATAAACCCAGCACTCAGCTGAGGTGCATATCCTCTCTGTCAGCAGTATGGGTTATGTCACCTCAAATCTAGCTGTAATAGTATGTGTGCATTGATTGTCATGGAGAATCGTAATCTCAAGGATATCTTTTTTGTTCCTCTTGGCATCTTGCATAGTTAAGCTTCATCTAAATGTTGACGTGATGTTTGCTTGTTATCAAGTGCAAAAGCCATGAAAGTCTTCGCCCTGACTTGTGGACTGCTTGTCATGGTCGGTGTAATGTGTGCAGTATGTGGCAAGTTTCTTGATGATGAGATCATTGAATGCCAAAGGCTACAATCCACTGGCAATCATGCCACCGTCCTGGAATGAACTTGTGCACATGGTCAACTTGGCTGCCCCTGTGCTTCTTACCATGCTCTCCAAGGTAATGGCTTTTGGCTTGAACAGTGCCCTTAGTTTTGTCTGCATTTCCAGCTTGCACCACATCGAACTAGTCAAGACAGTAAATGATCTTTGCAGACACATGTTTGCTTTCATTTCCTCAGTGATTTTGATCTGGTAAAGAAAGTGCCAGCTGTGGCTGATTTTCTCTGTTTATTTATTATAAGAGAATGAGGACCCAAGTCTAGTGGATGAGTCCCATGCTTTGATCTGACTGCTGAGAAGTGGCTTACTCTTTATGTAGGTGATGTTCTACACGTGTCTTACATATTTGGCGACATCTCTTGGAGCTGTCACTCTAGCTGCTCACCAGGTACATGGTTGACCTCTTTTTCGCTGTCTAGAAGGCCATTGAAGTGTTTTGTGGATTACTGTAGTTGAGGACTCCAGTGGTGGGTAGTGTACACACTGAGCAACAGTGGGTGGAAATGTCTCAACACTTTGTTTCAAAATGGCCATTTTCACAGGAGGTAATTGAAACATTGTACTCCCATGTGCAGGTTATGATTGGGGTCTATTCACTGTGCACAGTAACAGGAGAACCCTTAGCTCAGACAGCACAGTCTTTTATGCCTGCTTTGATTCAGGGTTCTAATCGCAACTTCAAACAGGTATCTTCTTCATTACACTAGTGGTTCTTTCTTCCTTTTGTCATCAAATTCAACCCAACATTTGTATTGCGCACATTTTTGCTTCTCATTTTCAAAAGGGGCAGAAGATGATGGATGTGATGTCCTTATGTGTGATGCGGGTACTGTGCTTCTCTTTGAAGTTGGTCACTGGAGCAGCATGGAATGATTTCTAGAACACCAGTTTTGTACTAGGACTACTACCCACATCTTAGTTCAAAGTTTCATTCCATATGCATCACTCCATGTGCATCATCATGACTGCCTTCATTGGGTGGTCTACAGGCAAGGTCATTGCTACGTTCTTTGATGCTGATTGGAGCAGTGGTGGGCCTAACACTGGGTTGCATGGCTATATCTGTTCCTTGGTTTTTCCCACAACTCTTCACCAAGGATCCTGCTATTATCCACCAGGTAGAAACTCGATCAGATCTCTTGAGTATGTGACTGTTGGTTTCAGTCATGTGGAAGTTTAGAATACTTTTTTCTTTTTTTGGTCAAATGTTTCATCTGGTAACTGAGTGCTGTTAGTTTTACAGATGCGGACGGTGACTCTGCCATTTCTTGTCAGCCTGGTCATAACACCACCAACATTGTCATTGGAGGGCACACTTCTGGTCACTCTCTTTCTCTCTTTTTTATGTGATGGGAGGTGTATGGCAACAATGGCTGTTTGACAAGCAGTTGCATGAGAAGAGTCCATTTCTACATCATTTGAAGCCCAATAATTTGCAATTGTGTTTTGTTGTCACCACATTTGCATGTCCCAAATCAGTATTCTCTGACAATGGAGTTTATGCTTCACTAACAAACTCCCCAACATGTATTGCAGGCTGGCAGGGACTTGAAATTCTTAGGATTTAGCATGGCATCTTGCTTCTGTGGTGGTAGTCTTTTTCTTCTGGTATGGTTAAAATTTCCCTCAAAGTTTCACTCCTGTTTCTGCAGAATTGTTTGAAGTTGTGGTGTGAACTTGAGTTCTTGAACATTTGAAAGAGGATATATGGGTGGTTTGCAGACAAAAAAAAGACTGCATTCTTGGGTGGCACAGAGAATGGAAAGGAGAAACTCTTACCTGACAAAATTGGTTACACTTTCATGCCATGTTTGTAATCTTTTTTTCTTGTTTTATTTTGGCCTGTGATATAACAGGCCTTCAACCGGATTGGCCTTGGTTTGCAAGCTAGCTGGTGGACACTTGCTGGATTTCAATGGGTGAGGACTCTGATGATTCCTGCAGATTGATTGACAGCAATTTTGTCTTTCTGAGTAGTCCCTCAATTACTCTAATCAAGCAAGCAATTGAAGAAGGATATATAGCATGACCTGACTGCTGAATTTTCCTATGTTTTCTCTACTATACTGGAACTTGAAGGTTGCTGCATTGTCATGATGGAGATGTATTCTTCTTCTTCAGCTCATGTCTCTTTGCTGACAAGTTATCATATAGTGGGGCGACAGTGCAGCTTTGAATCTGATCAAGATAGTTATTATGTGGGATGGCAGGCACGGTTTGTGCAGTCATATATGCGGCTTGCTTCTCCTCAGAGCATACTGAGAGATCCAATTGAGGAAAATGCCTTGAAAATGGCATAAAACTACTGCTGTGGCACCTTGCTTCAACTTTTGGGTGCTTCTCAACAAATTCAAATTCTTCCATTTTCAACTCTGATTCATAAGCTGAAGAACACTAATTATGGCCTCCTTGAACAACTTGCCCTGGAGTGAAATAAGTTATACCTTCAAATGGGTGAGAAGATCAGGCGGTCACACGGGAGACTGGCACAGGTGAATTTTCGCCTCTAACGCCACCTGGTATATCAATTCTGTATGAACAAAGTACAAATTTTTATTTTGCAGAATACTCCATAGCAACTTGCTGGACTGGCATATTTATTGCAGAAACCCATTAACAGATTCTGCACTAGTGTAATCATTCAAACGAACGAGACATTCATTGAAACTGGAAAACATGCCTCTGAAACTCTTTAGAACTCCAGATTCTTTTTTAAGCCTTACCCCATTTTTTGATTGGGGAAAGGAAAATTACAGGATACAGCTTAGGAGAAGAGAACAGAGGGACTTGGAGCAGAAAGGATAATATATTATGGGTCCAAGAATTACATCAGAATTGAACTTTAGTCAGCCAAGTTTGTCTGAAGTGTAAAATGAGGAACTTGGCTTTGAAAAGATGACAATCACAAGAAATTGAACAATGGGTTTTCTTTTTAGCAATTTCCGGAAATTCTGCACTTAGACTATAATCAACATATTCTCCTTCAATTTGAAGGAGCGGGTGATTAAGTGTATGTTACAAGCGATTAAGTGTAAGTGCTTCCAGGGCATTACCCTGCATAATGGTCGAGGCAGGTCAATACAGTGGGGAATTACCAAACACAATTTCCCACCATCTGCAAAACAGAATAATCACCCTCTCAAGGTCATTATATTTAATCTTCAAACTGTTGAGTTTTGAGTAACAAACATGTGTTTAGATTTATTAAAATGTTGTAATATTTTCCTTTTGAATTTGGAGGGTGGTTAAAGTTTTTGTAGCATAATTGCTTACAAAATGTTTTTATGGGCTCTCCAAGTTTTAAATAAAACCATGTCTAGAAAGGTAATATGGATATGAAGAAAATTATTTAAGATTGGTTTTACTTGTAGTAGAATGCATATTCAAACTTTTATGTTATTTGATAGCTGTTATGTGTGACCTTGGTTTTGATTGTTGGTGGTAACTTAAAACATTTGCGATATGAACTAACACCTTTTATTTCGTAGTGAGTTTGAATTCAATGGGTTGTAATGTAAACTTGGATTTAATCATTTATATCCACTCTCTACCATATTGATTTCTTACACATTTTTTGTTCTTCTATGCATAAAGGTTTTCAAGGTTTAAACTTATAGTTGTTCTCCAAAGTTACACAATGACATAAGTGATCCAAAACTTTGATTGCAATAGCTTTTATGAGAATTAACACAAAAGGTCGTTTTTTTCTTTGGAATACACCTAATCCTTTCTTTTGTCATTGGCTTGAAATGTTAAATATCACAAATTTAATATTACCTTTCATTTCTTTATTATTCAAAACCGATTAAAATGGGTTGGTGAACTTTCTTTCGTCCTTTTACAAACTTACTACACAAATCTTGTCATACAACGCAATAATGGACCATGTACACCTTTTGACGCCATACATGTTATTCTTACTATCCCAAAGGACTTGCAAAATTAATGTGTTGCATGTATTCAAGTTGATATAAAGGCCCTTAAATTTGTCAACTTGACATTTGTTCTTGGTGTGGTTTTTTAGTGGTTTATACTTGGTATTGGCTCATTGGTTGGAGTAGCAAGGCATAAGGATGCTCAAGGTGGGCTTCATCAATTTCAACACCAGGGTTGCCATTCAAGAAAATATCACCATTGTTAGCTTGTAAATTTTCACCCCTCATTGTGCAACACCTTTACATTGAATTCCCAACAAAAACCAATGGTAGGAAATTGAATAAGCTTGACACATTGCAAAAGAATCAACATCTAACCCTAAACATATTTTAAATTCACATCTCACAACCCATGAAATTCAAACTACACAACCTATGTGCATGACCCCTAAACCTTACAAAACTCCAACCACATGTCACATGAGGTTAGCACCTACAACTCCATGTTTTGGCCAAAAAAAATGGTGCTTTGCATAGAGCAATGCTACTTGTCATTATAATATAATCTAGGATGCAATTTTTGTGAAGAAACTTTTCTCAATTCCAAAAAACATGCCATGAAAGACTTTTTGCCTTCGTGAAAATTGTTGTGTTGAGATTAGAAGTCCATAAGACTTTCATATGATATTGAAATGGTTTAGGAGATTTCATTTTGAATTGCAAACTTACTTTTAGATTTTTTGAAAAAAATGGGTGTCATTTCATTACAAATAATGATTATAGTGAGTCCATTTTCAACTTTTATAGGGATCATGGCACTACAATTGGTTTGTAGTTTAAAGCACCCCATGTGATGTAAAATTTTCAATTTCAAATGATTTTTTTTTCACCACATTATATTATATAAGAATATTATAAATGAGTCCTTTTTCATGAAATTAAAAAATCATTTGCTATGAAACAAATTTCAATCTATGAAGGTGCAAAAAAATTATGCAATGACATCAAAAAATGGACACTCTAGCCTGCAAACATCCCTTGAGGATTCAAATATGCATTTAATGAAGGTTTATATTGAACTTGGGAACTCAAATATGCAAATGGGGGTATGTTTTGATCTAGGGAACTCACAAGTGAGCATAATGAAGGTTTGCTTTTGTCTTAGGGGCTCACACATGCATATTGGAACCCAATTTTGATCTAAGGAGCTCACAAATGTGCATGATGGGGTTTTTATTTTGGTCTTGGGGGCTCAAATGGTTTCGGTTTTGGAAGTTAAAATGTTTTGCTCTTGGATGATATGTGAGGTCTATTTTGGTCTTGTGGGTTCAAATATGCACAATGTAGGTTTGTTTTGATCTAAGGAATCCACAAATGTGCATAATGGGGTTTGTTTTAATCTTGAAAGTTCAAATATGCATAATGCAAATTTTTTTTCATCTTCAAATATCGTAGACATGCATAATGGGAGTCTATTTTGATTTTGGTAATTCATATTGTGGATAATTGGGGTCTATTTCAATTATATCTTGGAAAGTCACAAATGCATACTAAAGGTATGTTTTGATTTAAGGAATGTACAAATGTGCAAATGTGCATAGTGAGGGTATGTTTTGGTCTTTAGGAGTTTACAAATGCATAATGGGGTTTGTTTTGATTTTCAAATAACTCACCTTCTCTTCTAGACTCACTTTTGTGTGAACAAAACAAAATAGTTTATCAATCATCCACTCATGTTCCATCTTCACAAAAATTTCCTTGAATTTTTTTTTTGGGCCTCATTGGCTAGATCTACAATTAATAGAAGTTTACTAACCCTCTTCTTGTACTTAAAATAGATGTTCCCAAACTTTATATTTTCGTGTTTCTATAGCTTTTGCATTCCAATTTGTAATGGTTTTGTTGTAAGTCCTATTGTTGTAATCATTTCATTGATGTTGAATCCATTCATGTTACTAGGAGCCAATGAGCCAACCATGCCCCTTTAAGTGGTTGCTTATTTTTAAATATTTTCAAAATATGTTTTTATCTTTTTTTAAATTAATATACTATTATGTTAAGGTTCATATTTTTAAAATTTTATAAATGTGATTTATAAATACTTTCAAGTATTTTTACAATTTTTTTCTTAAAAAATTGGCTATAAATTTCTTTTTAAAAATTGGATATATATTAATCATTACATTTATTTCAAATTTATTCACATATTTGCATGATATAGTATTGATGTTGTTATATAAGTAAATCCAAAATTTTCAAAATGAACTTACATTACCACTTTGAAATATGAAATATAAAAAAATGGTTACAACTATTTTAATGCATATTAGTGTGAATGCACCCTATATGGTTCAATTCCATATCCATTTCATGATAACAATGTCAAAGTTCATTTAAACAAACAATGTTGAGTTGCAACCTTAAACTCAACCCAAACCTACATTTGCTTTATGAAATTCGAAATTTTCTTCGTACAATGTGTCTACAAGAACCTTTTAAAGTTTGTTATATCATTTTCTCACCTTTTCCATCCTTCAATGCATCAAATTGTTCTTATGTTAACACACCCTTCTAACATTCCATACAATTTACTTGCTAACATTTGCAACCCTTATGATCTAGTGAATCAATTTCTTTTTCATTTACATAGTTTTGAAAGATCTATGTGCAAATTTTGTATTTAAATTTTGTAAAAATTGTTCAAGTTTAGTTTTAAACACTTTGAAATGTTGGAATGTTTTGAAATATTACCTATTAACATTGAAGCCACAATTGTGAATTTTTGTTCATAACTGCAAGCACCCATCAAGGACTACCTTGGGTATGCATATGTGGAAATCCTCATCCATGGCATGGTGTTATTTGGTCACCTACATTTAGGTTTTACATCTATGGTGTCCTTTCCACACAAAAAACAACATTTCAAATGGCATAAATGCTTGTTTTTCAAAAGTTCAATAAAATTGAATTCTTCATTCATCTTATCTAAATGGGTCCCATTTGTCCCAATATTCTTTTATCAATTCAATGTTCTTCATCACATTTTTTTTGTTCAAATGTGTAGAAGATATTTATGTTTACATTCTTATTTATATAAATCCTTCCACCAATCAATTTATGTCCTTTTTTATTATGCCTTGAACCACGCCATGATAATAAACAAAAGAATTTTTATCAATGTAAAGTTCACCATCAAAAGTCACAACATTTCTTTGAAAAAATTCAACCTTTGCACTTTCGATCTTGTAGCCTATCTATATGTCTTACCTCACTTTGTCGTATGTCATTGATGTTTGAAACGTTCCTACATTACAATATCCTTCTCTCCTTTCCTTTACAAACCAAAACCAAATCATCTAAAAATGGTTTTTAATTTTTTTTGCTTATGGGAATTGAAAGAAAATCACATGCATCTTTCATTACGAGGTGAATCCAACCTCTCATAATCTTGTACAAATTAAAAATCATTCATACTTATGAAAGGTCTTGTTTAATGTTTCACCTATGACACTGATTTTTTCCATCATGTGCATGTATTCCTCTTCTTTGTTCTAGTGATACATTGAGTTGTTGTCTTCTTCAATTGGAACATCATGCCGCCCAATTTTTTAATGTCCTCCTCTTGCACCATTACCATTTTGTCCCCTATTTTGTCCTCATTGTTACCTTGTTGCAACATCTTTACTTGATTTCTCATTTCTTCCTTTTTGTCACCTCGTTGCACCATCTTTGTGTCATTTCTAGCTTCCTCCCCTAATGGACCTTTGAACCTATATATTCAATAAAAAAAGGTTCTTCAATGGGGATGGAAGCATCCTTTATAACCATTCTAAGAAAGAATGCAATTCAAAATATGGTGGAAAAAATTATGATTATCTCAACTTGCCAATTATATGCAAATATCAAAATTTAAGGGACTAAGTCTAATGGCAATGTTTGGTTGAAGATGAATAACAAAATATGGAATGTAAGTTATGAAATTTTATTAATAATATTCACAAATTTATTAATAATATTTTTTGTTGATGTCTTGATATTGTTATTATGTCATGTAATGTTAATATTGTTACAAATGCTTAAGGTAGATCCATTTTGATAGGGCCAATGGTAATGATGGGTTCAAAAACCACAACTAGTAGTGGCTAAATTTGAACTTTTTGCTACCAACTTGACAAATAAACTACATGAATTTAATTTAACATTATTTCCCAAGTGCATTGAATATGTGAAAAAACTTGCATGAATCCCATGAGGATTTAGGAAGAATTGAAAAAAGCCCATTACCACAATGGGGATCATGAATAACTTTGTTAGCCCTCCACGCCTTGACAAAGGCGATTCCATCTTTAATTTGATGTGTTTTTGCTAAAACAAACCAAAAGTGTTCATTTGGGGTGATATAAGGACTAGATGGTCTAGTCAAGCGGCATGGCCAAACATGGTTGATCATTCAAAGAGAACATTATTAAAATCACGATTTACATGTCAACATAAAAAAAATTAAAATTATTATGACCCAAAAAATGATGCATTATATTATTATGTAAAGACAAACTCTTTTTAAATTCAATTTTTAAATAGTTTGAAGACCTTTAAAAAGCCCATTAAATAGTAAAAGCACACATTATGAACCTTGTTCAAGGATGAAGTATTCATACAATTAACATTTTTGTTGCCAAATTATACATGGTATTCTTCAAATCAGATCACACAATATTATTTTAGGTATATATTTTAGTTCAATCCACCATTGTATTAGGAAAACATATGGTGTATAGTCAAATTCGTGTTATTTTAATTACCAAAACTAAAGTTGCAATTATAGGTGTAAGAATAAAAAAACACTAAGATTTTAATAGGCATATATAAATGTTGTTTACCATATGAATTTCTTGATATTATTTGTGTAACAAAATTTCATAATTTTCTTGTATGTCGATGGTTTTATGTTTAGAAATTGTTAATGTTAACATTCATCCATCTCATTGATCAATCATGCATCCATATTATTTTCAATATTTTCATCTACCATTTTCATTCAACATTATTTTTCATTCGTCCAACAACAATATTGTTCAATTGTAATCCATATTTTAATTCATCCATTACACTTGCATTCATGTGTTCAACAAATAACATTGATGTTTGTTAAACAATGAAGAAAAAATAATTATTTCAATTATGAAGGACATTCATACTCTTTCATTTATGGTTGTGCATTTTCATATTATTTGAAAAGTTTATTTTTGAAATTTATTGTTGAACATATATTTGAAACAAAAATGGTAATGGTTCATTCATCATTTCTAACTTTGTATTTAAAATACAAAGAAATTTGAGTTTGGTATATTGCACATGATTTGATTGCACATCTTTCCAATAATGTTTTCAAGTATTCAACAATTTGCAAGCAAAAGGTGCATGCCATAATGACTAGGACTCGTAATGGGTGAGCAAATTATGACATTATTTTTTTAATGTTAAATAAAAAAAGTTAAATTATTGATAATTCTTTGATCTATTCATGTTTTTTACCCATTTCCTATTGAATTACTTAATATGTACAAATGAAATAATGACAAACAAAATGTACTATTAGAACATCCCTAAAATTATAATTTTTATATAGATCCTTGAATCAAATGCTTAATTAGCTCTACTACATAAGGATCTATCTATTATTGAAGGACAAAAGCATGTCGCATGGGATACTTGTGGGATATTCTTGAGTTTTGAATTGGATTAAGGTTGAAGCTTAGTGCTTAGTAGTCATACATGTAATCATAGAATTGAATGTGTGTGATTTTGTGTATATTACAAAGCTTTCATCCCATCATAGTAAACACAAGTGGGAAATCAATTTAACACCAAAGATGGGAAAATTGTCATGAACTTGAAACAAAAGTTGAACTCTCTAGAGTGTCCAATGACAAATGGGTTTTATTGTCTTTAAATGGGGGAAGGGGGGTATGAAAGAAACTACATTATAATAACAAAAATCATTTTGCTCCAACTCAAACAAATCTACATTTGCCACTCATATACTTGTCATTACATATTAATTTTAGTAATTTTATTCATTTATTTATTCTCATTATATGTATTAACTTTTAATGCAAGAAATGGGGGCTTGCCATTCATTATGAACATTTTATGAAAATATTAAATCAAATCGTCATTTACTCCAATCCATGATGATGATGGACAATAATCATGTTGTAGTAGTCATTTGGACCATAAGAAAATTCTAGAAAGGAAAGAAAAAGTATGAGGAAAAAACTTTGTGGTTATCTCAACATGGCAATCATGTCAAGAAATTGAAATTTAAGGAATCTAGTTTGATGGCAATGTATAATTGGAGATGGGTGAAAAAAATGAGAACACTAGCAAAAAATGACCTACTAACAAGTTTTCAATTGCATGTTGTTTTCAACTACATTACATTTGCATAATTGTATATATTTGCATAAATTTCATGTGGATTCTTATGGTTACCAAATAAATCAAACCATCTACTAATTTTGTAGAAATATTACATTGATTGTCAACTAAGATTCACCTTCGAAATATTATTTATTTTAGGGTCATGGTTTCTTGAATACATTGAAAATATTGTCCAATGAGTAGTTTTTGGAATAAAATACCATATAGAGCAATGTTAAATATATGATAATACAAATTTTAACTTTCATTATAAGAAATTGTGTCCACTGAAACTTCATTCCCTTGCAATTAAATCTTTGAAACAACTAATTTATAACTATGCTACACTTATCCCATGGAAATATGAAGAATTCGTATTGAAAGTTGGAATTAATATTAATATTAATAATATTACTATAGCTAATAATAAAAAAATCATGGATTTGTATTGGAGTTGCATATTAGTCCTAAAATGGATCCTTATACAGATGAATGGACACATTGTATATATAGTTTTGGTTAATCATGTTTGACTTTGTGACCAAGTCACTAAGAATCACATATGACAACTATAATACAACTAGAATAAATGAAACATTAATTAATAACTTCTTTGCAACCACTTTATAACTATTATATTGGATATTTGTTCAACTACCTACTTACTAGCTACAATAATAATAATAATAATGATACAAGTAATTAGTATAAATATAAATATTTAATTTTAATAATAATTATTATTATTATTACCATTGTAAAATAATATTTAAATTTTAAACTAATAGTTAATATTGTTACTTGTTGACTATTATGAGTTATAAAAGTTAGTATATCTAATAGATAAATTATTATAGAGTAAAATTGCCCATTATTGATTGTTGGCCAATGATTAAACAATTTTGAATCTTTATTATTTATTATTAATTTTGTGTGATGTAGATCATTTTGGGAATGCCAAGGTAAGCTCTACATTATATGTTTCACCTACAAAGGCAAAGGAACAACTTAGAAGAATCATGAAGCATGTCAAAATCACATAATGTATTTTTTTTTCAAATGACCTATTGTTTCTAAGTTTAATATCTTCTTTATTTCTTATTTGTTTTCAATGATCTAAAGTACTAAGGCAGATGCACTAAGTTAAAATTTACATTAACTATTTAAGCTTTAAAAATAAAGGAATAACATAGAAAAACCATGAATAAGGCAAATGTGATAAATCTTAAAGTGTAAATTACGTCAGTGACCAAACATTAACCCCATTTACTTTTGATAGCCATATCTTTTTCATTTTGTGTCTTTTTTTTAAATAATCTAAATGGTTGTTGGTGCATTAGTTTAAGGTTTGAAAAAACCTTTTGCATTTGAGATGCAAAGGTATAATGCATTAGGATCCAAAGTTCTATGAAAGCTTAAGTATTCGCTCAATGGCCTATTTTGTAATAATTACAAGTGAATTGCAACTAGGATGCCACTAATTTTTTAATCCCATATTGTTTGTCCTACCTTTCAAGTTTGTAAAGTATTTAATTAAATCCATTAAAAGCATTAAAAAACAAGTCATGACATTTGAAAGGTTAAAACCAAAATGAAATAAAATAATCCCAAATGACCTACCTACTTAGTTTAGGAAATGTAAGTAATAATGCCTACCTACCTATTGACCTAAGCACCATGTGTCAACATCTTATTGGCCCTAAGTTACATGATCTAAATTAAATCAAAATAAATTAAAATTGCCACATGTCCATTGATGATTTGTCAGCACATCATTGTCATATTAACACATTGTTACTTATGTAGTTCCATAGCAGTTGCAACATAATGACACAATAATTACAATGTAGTGGCATAGTAATTGCAATGTAATGGCATAATAATTTTAATGATTTAATTACAACATAGTTGCATGATTTGCATATGTATATAATTTCATATTCCATGAGTTATGTCGTTGTAACTTTTACAACTCATTTTATAGCACTTAAGCTATAGAAATATTCTAAGTTGCAAATGGTCATTATAATTCAAATTTGCAACTAAAACCCATTTGCAAGCCTAGTTGCAAAACACTTATTTTCTCATAATATTTGTTGGAACTTTGCTTAAATTTTACCAAAAGTTTAAGTTGAAGGGATTACTAATAATAAATATGTAGTTTGATAGATAGGTAATATGTGTTTGTAGGGTGTAAGTAGATAGGTAATAACTAAATATGTGGGTAGGATGGTACATAGGTCAGAAAGTTAAGTAGGTTCAAAGTTGTTAATAGGGTGTAAATAGGTAGGTAGGTAGGTAGGTAAAAATATGTAAATAGGGTTTAGGTAACAATAGGTAGGAAGAAGGGCAATATATAGGTAATTTAACAATACCTACACCCTACCTACATATTAGGTCTACGTACCTACTTACACCCTACTTACATATGACCTACCTACCTACAACCTACCTACCTAACTTAATACATTACAATATACTTTCCTACCAAACCTAATAAATTAAGTCCATCTTGAACAAAAACTTGGTCTTTTGGGCTTTCTTTTTAGTCAAATTTTTTTTGGGGTTGTTTTGTCACCAAGGTTCCATAGAATAGTTTGTAATAATAGTGAATTTTGGTGCAATTGTCTTTGGTGCAATTTCAAACAATATACTCCTTCAAACTTCACAACATTCATGTTTTACTCCCAACCCCAAAAAAATAAAAAAAAATAAATTTCAATATCCAGAACTTTGTGTCTTGAAAAGGGTATTCAAAAGTTCATCCCCTTTCTAATGACCCTTATATTTGTAATGAAAAAAATCTACCACCAAACCTTGGAAGTGTGAATGAAAAGTAGGCATTTGCAAAAGTAGGTTGCATCATAATTAAGGACTTATGGAATCAAAACAACAATAGTTGGAAACATTTTAAATGCTTACATATCAATCATACTTTCCCGAACTTAAAGGTGCACGAACTTCTTCAATTGACCCTTGGGATCTTGGGCCGGCCACTTGTGCTCTTGAGGTTGGGGATTGGATTTGTCAAGATGATGAAAATTTTTGCCTCCTCCTAGGTGTTGGTTTGCTTGAATGGACCAAAAAATGTTGTCCAAGGGGTATTCTTTCTTGGCTTTAAAATGTAATGAATATGTGAAATATTACCAATCACAAGAAAAATATTCTTAAAAAATGAAAATCTTATAATCCAAAGCAAGAAACTCAAGGGCATACCAATGAATTTTCATAGAATTTAACCTAAATGGTGTGGTGAATATATTTGTGGGGAGGAAATGTTTGTCCAAGGGTATTGGACATTATTTTTGGAAGTGAAAACTTTGAAAGGCTTTCATCCAAATGGGGTCAATTAATATTATTTAATAAGATGACAATAAATGCATCTTTTGAATATCTTATTGGCTAATTTACATACAACAAAGGTTCCCTAGGATGTTACAAATGTGATGTTTTGTCATTTTTTTGTCCACCTAGCAAAATACCTTAATTTCATATTTATTAAAAACCACCACCTTTCATTGTATTTGGTACAATATATATATATATATATATATATTAATATTAGTTATTTATAAATTTTTATTGGGGTTAGGCATACATTAGTTGTATTAATATAATTTATCAATGGTCACATGGGGGATAGCTATGATTTTTTTGAAAAAAAGATATTTCTTATTATAATTTGGGATATAGAAATTGTAATAATATAGTTGATCAATTTTCACATAGGAAATAGTCATGATTTTAGTAAAATTCAATACTTTTTGGTATTCAAATATTTTTGACTACCTATCCAAAAAATTTAAATGCCTATCCAAAATTGGTCCACTCGTTCAAACTAACATTTTCACCACCTAAGTTTACAAGATCATTTTAGTCCTTGCTAATTCTATGGCTTGCATTGAATACATAAAATTAAATGAATCAAAAAACCTTGTGAGGAATAACTTCAACATGTGATTTAACTACCTTTTTCCAATTTCAGGTTCACATGTATGTGAATTCAAAATAAAATTGACAATCTAAATTCAATGTTTTGCATGATGATACCTTCATTAAACTCAATGTTTTGGTTTGGCTTTTTTATTTGGGGTGTGTAAATTATTTGCCTTGGGACCTTAACGAATGGCGTTAGTATCTTATTATGCATTTTGGTGCTCCATTTTTTGGATATTTTCCCAAAAATGGGTATTTTAAAATAAAAGGTAGAACCTTGAAATCCCAACTTTTCTTTCTTTCATCCAATAATAGGTTGTTGTTGCCAATTGATTTATTTAGGTAATTTAGTGTAGTTGACATAATTCAAGGCCATGTAATGTGTTTACATTTATTTGGTTAACTTTTAACAACATGCTTCCCATGGTTATTTGGTTTGAGTATATGGGAATTGACCCCCTATGTTTGGTGTGAACTTTCAAATGGGGGAATCTTTGAATGCAACATTATTTCATGGAATACCATTAAAGCAAAGATGGCTTGGCATGGTTTTCACAAAGTATGGAGTAAGTGAAGGGCTATTGCTTCCCTCATTGAATCTTAGTTACATGTTTGGTGATATCATTAGCATCAATGAAGAAATACCTCTTTTTTCCAACATTCATTTGAGTAGTTATTCCTACAATGGATAATTCTTTAACATTTTTAGAACCTTTATCATCTTTTATGTTTAAATTGAAAAATGTTGTGTTAAGTTTGAAGGTATTTACTATTTTTAAAAGATTATTTAAAGCAAATGTGGATTTTTATAGTTGGGGTTGGCATGGTATTTAATGTGGTTCAAATAAACACAAGTTGATTAAAGATGGTTTGAAACATTTTAAGTTTGAAAAGACCTTCAAAGTTAGTGTTTCCTCCCTCCTTTGTATTTCCTTGATTTATTTAGAATGTGATAAAATTGTCCCCCTCCCCTCCCCAATGTGGGTTTTCAAGGGTGATTAAAAATAGGGGTTGCATTAAAATGGTAAAAAATTCAAATAATTTTTGCAAATTTAAAAGTCCTACAAAATCCTTGTTTTGCCAAGTTATGAATCATGCAACTCATGGGGTCATAATACCAACATACAAATTTCAATTGAGAAGGTTTGAGCTACAAAGTTGTGGCCTTTGAAAACCCCTTTCCAATGGCATATTGAATTTTTTTATCAAAAGCTATTTGATGCTTGAGTTTTTGGATTTTAGTGGTTGGGAGTCAAATTGCCAATTTGACTTCAAACCAATTCTTTCCACCATTTAATTTTCAAGTTTCAAATCTCCAAATGAAAAGTGCAAACCCACTTTTAATATATATGCTTCAAGAAATTTCCAATGGTTAAAAGTAAATAAATTAATGAACCATTTTTGTTACTTGAATTTTTATTCCAAAGGTTCAAAACACTATAAGACCTCAACTCTTAAAGTGGGAAAACCACATGGTCGTGTTGGGACTCATTTTCACACACTTGTGGGAGTGTGTTTGAGTTTTACAAGATTTCAAAAACTTGTTGCCCCTTTTATGCCTTAACCTTGATTATGAGCCCAAAGCTAGGGTCATGCCAATAGATGACCCCTACATAGCCACAACAAACCATCACAAGAGAAGCATGAACAATTTTTTTTTTAAAACCTCATTTCAAAACAATTGAAAACACTTTTAATTTTTATAGATGTTCACCATTAGCTTTGAGAAAATGTTCACAATTCTTGCAACAACCACACAACACAAATAAAAACATAACACACAACTTGATATACATTTTCCAACAACAACAACAATGCACAAGAAAACACAATTTAATTACTTCCATCTCCTTTTTTCTCCTTTTCAAACTCCATCCCAAGAACAAAAGACCACAAATACACAACACAAACAAAATAACTCACCATGAAACAAATTTTGACTGAAACACACCTCCCCTTCTACAATGTGAAAACAAGCTTCAACAAAATTGCTCCTCAACAACATACACCATCAACACCAACCTTTCAACAACATACACTTTGAACATTTTCCATTTATTATGTGACCACGATTTCTTTTTCTTTGTCTTTCTCCAATATAACACATTGAAAACATAAAGGTCAATAAACATTGTTGTCACAATGTTTGCATTGTAATTGATGAAACAAAAAAAATTCATTGCCACCTTGCAAAACTTGTAAACCTAAAACAAAAAAACCCCTAACATTGATCTTAAACACTTTCACAACTTGTGAAAATTAACAAATTCCAACACTAAACCCATTCATGTAAACACAACTTCAAAGAACTCAACTTGAATGAAATGGGACGTTTTAATGTAAATGTTCACAATTAAATATCTTCAATTTGCAATAATCCTTGTCTCTTGTCCAAGCAAAGACCTATCAAAGATATGATGCCCTCAAAAGTCTAAAATACATTAAGAAATTTCCCTATATACTTTACTTTTAAAAACATGTTTTGATGAAAAATTCTTAATGGATGTCATTTTCCAAATAAAACTTCCTACATATTCATAATCAAAATCTAATTCTTGGACATGTCATTAGAGCCATTTAAGATGACATTCAACCACACATCTCAAATTTTAACCAAAGTTCTTGTATGGGTTTTTGAGCATTTGTGTGGCTTTGAAAATTTACTAGATTTCATGATTGGTTATTCATGATTGTATTTATAAATGTAATTTTTTTCAAAGATATGAAAGTTTTCACTATAACAATTTTTTTTTGAGAAAATGTGATCAGACATGATGATATTGAGGTTTCTAAATGGTATTTTAAAGATGAAAATGTTCATCACATTTCAAACTAAACAATTATAAATATGAAATTATGCTTGAAATTTTCTACTTCACATTTTTTATATGTTAAAAAGTGGCTCCATATTGTTATGGACAATCACCATTTACTCCACATAAAATATTGGGAAAAAAACTAGTGCAAATACACAATTGTTAGTGTATTTAAAAAATCTTTTTGACTTTTAACTAAGGCCAAAACCTTAGATAAACATCTAATCACAATTTAAAAAATAATATTTCTCATTTCATTAAAGTCACTTCATGCTTTTATTTTATATTCATTCATCCCCCAATCAATTTTGAGTTGCCATTAAAAAGGGATGTGAATTGTTTGTCGATGTCATGGGCACTCGTCACCAAGGTTCCCTAATTGGTATTTTCTTTACTTTATTAGTTCATTATAAAGGCTTTTAATATACAATAAACCAATTCCACTAGTGTATATATTGTATTTACAATTAAGGAATTTCACATCCATGGTCCTCTATCCATGATAACATAAAATGTAAAATATAATAACACTTACTTAGCATAATATGCCTAGGGCTTAGGGTTTAGGCTAAACCCTAATAATAAACCCTAAACCCAAGCACATTGAATGAATATGCACACTAGAGACATGAAGACACAACACAAAATGACTTCAACCCGCCCTTCTTGTCAAGATATGTAATTCTAGGAGTAGAACAACATGAGAGAAACCCAAAAGGAATTTGAGGATGGGATGGAAAAGGAAGTGAAAGGGGACAAAGGTGGATTACATGCTCACCCTCTTTCTTGCATTCATAGTAGGAAGTGGAAAAATGGGGACCATTTTAAAAACGGAACCACCACTCTATTTAAAAAATATTATTCTAAAAATTTAAAAATCAAGACATTTCTATTATACTTGGTTATATATAACGCTGGTTTTAAAAAAAAAGAAAAAAAGATACTGCATTTACTGTGATTTTTTTGTCAATAAAAAAAGTGGACAAAAAAGGAAAGGAGGACCTGGGTCTTTTGTTTCGGGGGTTATTTGAACCCGACGTGAATCGAACACGCAACCTTCTGATCTGGAGTCAGACGCGCTACCATTGCGCCACGGATCCCAGGCTATAAACATTCTGGTGTTTAGTTGTATACAAACCTTTAATCTGGACCAGATAACATTCGTTCGTTGGGTCGTCAACTGTAGCAGAGACGAAGACGTTGGTTCGTTGGTTCGTTCGCTGTAGCGGAGACGAAGACGGTGCAATCCTTTGCAATCCATACAAAGACGAGGAGAGGCACGCAGCAGCAAGGGCAACAGGAGGAGGTGGAGGAGGAGGAGGAGGAGGAAGAGGACAAGAAGACGAAGCAAAGTATTACCACAAGTGATGAGCATGAGGCTCAATCCCTTTCACTTTCACCACATCAGGAGTTTCTGTCTACAGTCCCCCCACTTCCACCCCTAACTACTTCTTCTTCTTCTTCTTCTTCTTTCTCTTCTTCTGTGGCTCCCCAAGGTGAAGTTTTTGAATCCACCCTCCCCCCCACCCCCATACACACACACACTCACACTCTCACAAATATTTGAATCTCTTTGTATGATGATGAACCCCATCATCATTCATTCTAGCTCCCCACTGGTTCTTGTTGTTCTTTCTGTTGTTTGAGATTTGCAAACACTTTGTTGTTTCTAGCTGGGGCTTTGGAAGATGTTTAAATTCTTTTTTTTGAAAAGAAAACCGAAAAAAAAAAAAAAAAAAAAATTTTTAATTGTAGATTTTTTTGGGGTTTTATATTTTATTTTGGTTGTGTTGGTTTTTTTGTTTTTTTT
>Ga0116227_10004101_pt1 | contig 31821 bp, 29 predicted proteins | sample S1TSphgellanicum_FD_89693 | JGI IMG/M metagenome (GOLD analysis project Ga0116227, IMG submission 89693) | Host-associated microbial communities from peat moss isolated from Minnesota, USA - S1T2_Fb - Sphagnum magellanicum MG | ecosystem: Host-associated > Plants > Peat moss > Unclassified... | reverse complement strand
TTACAGAGATGCAGTCCTTTGATTTTTCTAAAAGTTTCTATGGAGAGTTTGCGATCGCTAACGCTGTCAGCGATCTACTCTTAGAAAGTCTGGGGGTTGATCGTTGTTGCGGTCAGTAACTTTGGTTCTTCCATATATTTTATGGTGAAAAAGTAGAATAAAAGAGATTCTACTGTTTAAAATTATACAGCCTAAAGTTTAGAACTATTACCAAATAAAGATTTGTGACGGTTTTGCTAATATAAATAATACCAATGTTATAATATTTTAACGAATTTAATTTTTTAAGAGGTCACAGATGAAAATTCCAGTAGTTTAAATTCTCAACCTACCAGAGGTAAAAATCTTAGATTTTCAAGAGCTAGAAGAAATGGGAATAATTATCAAACAATTTTGGATTTTAGATTAGGGGGAGTGGGAAAAAACAACACTCAACACTTAGTCTACAAGTCGTCAATCCAAAATCTAAAATTGGTACAGTAGGTTATTTCGATGGGGGACTACAAATGGTACAATGGAAGGAATTAATAATAAACTTAAGTTGATTAAAAGACGTGGATACGGCTTTACATAACAAGCGATCGCTCCACCATCGCTAAATCACCATTAAGTTTCTTATTCAAAATTAACTTTATCGTAAATATCAGTGAGCGATATTTCAAAATTAATATAATTTAGAGAAATTGTTTCATTTAAATCATTATATTCGACAAAAGTCCATCGCTTATTATCTATTTTAAAATATTGCTCGATATTTACTTTATATTGGTCGATTAGAATATATTCTTGGAAAGTTGAAATAGTACGATAAGCTGCAAATTTATCATCTTTATCATAACTTTTCGTGGAGTTTGACAACACCTCAGTAATTATCAAAGGATTAGTAATAGTATCTTTTCGTCCTTCTTGTAATTGCAACTCACCATCAACTACCATGATATCAGGATAAGTGTAAATACTCTTCTTTGGTATCCACAACCTTTGGTCGGTGACAAATACTTGATAGGGTTGACGCTTCAGTGCGAAATTTAAAGCAGCACTCAAATTGAGAGAAATTTTATTGTGATTTGGTGTACCACCAGTCATAACTATAATTGCACCATCGATATACTCATGACGTTCTAGGGAATTAACTTCTAGTTCCAAATATTCCTCAGAAGTATAATATTTGGCTTTGTCAATTTGTGCAATCATCGCTTTTATCACTAAACTGTAAGTTCTAAAGTAACTACGATTTCCTCGTCATTCCATTCTCAAATTTCAAGCCTGTATTAAGATTTCACTCTAGGAAATTTAAATATGGAGGTACTGGGATAATAAATCAGCCTCCTATTTTCCTGATTACAAGCAGCGGATCGCCTACAATCCATACTAGCTAAACAGGCTCAGTTAGCCACTCCCTGCTTGCAAAATTTCCCCAGTGTCGAGAGTCGAATAATTCTATATAAACGTTTAGTTGAAGCATTGGAAGAAAGTTTACCAATCCTTAATATGGGAAATTACTTAGAATTAGAACTACTTCAGTACATAGAAAAACGTTTAATATCACATTCAAATATTACAGGTGGAGAAACGGTTTTCGTCGGTTATAGACTGAATTATAAGTCATAAGTCATCTTGGAGGAATACTTGAAAGAGGTTTTCCAGCAGGGGACTTCACTGAGTAGTTGCAATGATTTATGGGGTAGCACCGTCAAGAGGGACAAAGGTTTCAATGGTTCTGACTTTCCCATTATCTTTTCATCGTGGAGGCTTTGAGGCAGTTCTTATACTATTTACCGAAAATCTTGATACATTCTAACCCCCCTGCTCCCTGCTCCCTGCCCCCAACTCCCTCCTAGGTAGAAGAAATTACCGCAAGATTTGGTATTCTAAGGACATTTGGTCCCAAATCAGGAAAAACCCAGTGGTACCCATTAGAGATAACAATCCTACAGAAACCACCCCATATGTAACTGTGGGACTAATTGCTATAAATGTCCTTGCTTTTATTTATGAAGCCAGTCTTCCTCCCCAAGCATTAGATAGATTTTTACGCCTAGCAGCTGTAGTCCCAGAAGAACTCACCTTAAGCTTTGCCGGCATCTCCCATCAGCTATTTCCAGAATGGGCAACTTTAATTACTGCCCAATTCCTACACGGTGGTTTACTCCACTTAGCTGGCAATATGTTATTTCTCTGGATTTTTGGGAATAATGTTGAAGATAAGTTGGGTCATTTCAAATATTTGGTATTTTACCTATCTTGTGGTGTTCTTGCATCACTGACCCAATGGTACTTTGCTCAAAATTCTCACATCCCTTCCCTAGGGGCCAGTGGAGCGATCGCTGGGGTGATGGGTGCATATATTTTCCGCTTCCCTAAGGCCGAAATCATTGGTGTTGTACCTTTAGGCATTTTCTTCCCCACCTTTGTTGTCCCAGCGTACTTTTTTTTAGGCTTTTGGTTTATCCAGCAAGCTTTCTATGGTATTGCTGGTCTAGAAACACCTACCAATATCGGGATGGAAAGTGGTGGCATTGCCTACTGGGCCCATGCGGGTGGGTTTTTATTTGGAGCAATTTTGGGTACACTATTTGGTCTATTTAATGATAAATCTCCCACTAATTTTGATTGAGATTAAAACTAATAACCATTGGTGGCTATAACTATGGGGAAATGTCCGCCTAAGAACAACCGCTGTGCTATCTTGGACAGGCTATCCTTAATCATTAGCCGATGAATGCCCATATTACATCCAAGATACCTGTTGCTTTAACTATCGCTGGCTCAGATAGTGGTGGGGGAGCAGGGATTCAAACTGATATCCGTACCTTTGCCTTCCACTGTGTTCATGGTACCAGTGCCATTACCTGCATTACTGCCCAAAACACTCTGGGAGTAAGACAGGTTGAGGCAGTACCAACGGAAGTTGTAGTGGCACAAATTCAGGCAGTAGTTGAGGATATTGGTGTAGATGCGGCAAAAACAGGAATGTTGCTCAACACAGAAATTATCTCCGCCGTAGCTCAGCAGGTGGAAGCCCTGCAAATTGATAACCTAGTAGTTGATCCAGTGATGGTATCACGCACAGGCTCTCAATTGATCACCGATGAGGCTATTCAGACCTTGTGCCATGCCCTAATTCCTCTAGCGAAAATTATTACCCCTAACCGCTACGAAGCGGAAATTTTGAGTGGTATACAAATTAACTCCTTAGAGGAAATGCAAGTAGCAGCCCAGACTATCCACTGGAATTTGGGGACAAAGGCCGTTTTAGTCAAGGGTGGAGGGATGAAAGGGAATTTACGTGGTGTTGATGTCTGGTTTGATGGGCAAAAGCTAGAAACTCTCACCACAAGACAAGTAGAGACTAAAAATACCCATGGCACTGGTTGTACTCTATCAGCCGCGATCGCTGCTAACCTAGCCTTAGGCAAAAACCTATGGACCTCCGTGCAACAGGCAAAAGAATATGTCACTGTTGCACTCACCTACTCCCTAAATATTGGTCAAGGGCAAGGTCCTGTTGGGCACTTCTTTCCATTGTTACAAAATAGCAATGGGTAGCTCTATCTACTTTCCTGTAATCTTAGTGTCAGGGATGACTAGACTCTGTTAGTATATTTTGTTAATCTAATAACTTCTACTGTTGATAACCAGCCCCCGATGCGGACAACCACAGGTTCTGTTCACGGCAAAGCACCAAAACCTACTACCCCACCCTACTCCCCCTCTGTACCCCTATCTGTATATCGGGAGTTGGTAGTAGAGTTAAAGGCACTCCAAGCTAGGTTGGATAACCTCACAGCTAAAAACCAGCATTTATCTGCTGAAAACCAAATTCTCCGCCAAGAAATTACCAGGGTTGTTCAATCTTTTCTCCATCTGCAAAAGTTAGTTGACTCCTCAACGACATGTAGTTATCAGCCCACCAGCCATACCACTACTGAAGTCAGAAATCCAACTAGACAACCAGTACCAGATGCTCCCCCTCGTCCACCTATTACTTCCCACATTCCCACGAGTAAAAAAAGCCCTACTCCTAGCTTCTCTGTACCTGTGGAAGAAATTGATTTCCCAATTTCCGAACCCGTCTATATAGAAGAGCAAGAAGTAGAGTATTATACAACGACTGACCCGGAATCCAGGGATTTCAGTGGGTGGTGGTTGATAATTATGATTTTTTTCATCATCTTGACTGGCTTCAGTGTTGGGTATTTGATTGTACGCCCCCTGTTTGCACATCAAAATCGTTGAATACAGTCAATATATTTGAGATTTTAGATTTTGTGAACTACTGTGGTCTTTTTCGCCGATGCGAGGCAGAGGGCAGGAGTTTGATAATCCTTGTGCCATAGGAGTTTTGGAACTTTTTCTTCTTTTCCCTCCTGCCTCAAAACCTCCACGACAAAAAGATCACAGTAAAAGTCAGTAAGAAGGGAGTAAGTTTGTTAGGGAATGCAGATTTACATCCACCAGAAAATTTAGAAGGTAATGAGTATTAATAACTCAGTGTTGTTGAATTAGGGGCTGATTTCATTGAGGACCGAACATCGTGTTAATGGTTTTAGTCTTTAATTCATACCACAAATAGTTAAGAGACGAGTGGTAATTATTACATATTCTTTAGGAAAAGCGTTACTAGTTACAGCTTTAGACAACTACTCTGGTTAGATATATAAACGAAGCTAGTAGTAGTCAGGAGTTTAACTATGAAAAAAGTAGAAGCAATTATTCGCCCCTTTAAACTGGATGAAGTAAAAATTGCCCTGGTGAATGCCGGGATTGTGGGGATGACAGTGTCTGAAGTCCGGGGGTTTGGCAGGCAAAAAGGTCAAACGGAACGTTACCGAGGTTCAGAATACACGGTTGAGTTTCTGCAAAAACTCAAAGTGGAAATCGTAGTCGAAGACAATCAGGTTGATATGGTTGTAGAGAAAATCATTTCTGCGGCTCGTACTGGTGAAATCGGCGATGGGAAGATATTCATCTCACCCGTTGAACAAGTGATTCGGATTCGCACTGGGGAAAAGAACACAGAAGCTGTCTAATGTCTGACTCCCTTGCTGCTCAAAAAATATATACAAGGAGTTAGTAGGGGAGCGGGGGCAGGGGAGAAAAACTAATAACTAACTCCCTAGTACTGCTCGGCGTAAACAGCTAGACCATATCGTCTGAGAATTAAGTAGTAAGGTTCAAAGCAGTCTTGTCTAGTCTGGTTATTTACGCCGAAGCGTACTAGTCCCCAATCCAAAATCTAACTGCTCCTACCGGTGATTGATAGTCCTTCTACTATTAAAGAGGGAGTATAACAAGAACCATTCCAATCAGCGTCACCCCCTAGTTTAACCACTTGTTTGAGGGCTGTATAGACGTTACCAGCAACCATCGTATCCTTAACACGACCGACTACATGACCATTTCGCACAAGATAGCCTAAATCAATATTGATGGAAAAGTCGCCAGAGATACCCCCAGCACTACCTAGTATTTGATCGACAATCAAACCATTATTCATCTGTTGAATCAAGTCCTGTAGGGAAGCCGAACCTGGTCGGATGAGGAAATTAAATAAACCAGGGGTAGGGTAGCTCCCCAAACTAGGGCGAAAACCATTTCCAGTAGTCCTCACACCTAGTTGGCGTCCACTAGTGCGATCGCAGTAAAAATTTTGTAGGACCCCATTTTCAATGAAGGTCAAAAACTGAGTTGGGTGGCCTTCATCATCAAAAGGGCAACTGTAGGGACCTGCTTCTGGGTCTTGGTACAGGGTTAGGTTGGGTGACATAATTGGTTTACCCAGTCTCTCTGACCAAGGAGAGGCATTTTCTAAGATCTGTTTGCCATTTAATGCTGCTTGTACGGTACACCATAGCATATCAGCAGCTTTAGACGTAAATAGAACTGGAATCCGACCACTGGGGATAGGAACATTCTCCTTGGCCCAAATCAACCGCTGAAGAATTTGGCCAGCTAATCTATCTGGGTAGAGTTCACCCCGTTGGGTTTGTCCATCAGAAACACTCAAAAAGTCCTCACCTCGCACCCATTCTGCTGACATATAGCAGCTAAGGGTGGTATCGCTGTAGTGACAATCTAAACCTTTGCTATTGACAAGTCTAGTGTTTTCAATATCACACTCCCAGTCACTGTAGCAGAGGATATCTGGATAGACATCACGGATCAGAGTAATCGCCTCATTACCCCAGCTGACTAACACCTCCAATGGTACAGGCCTTCCTAAGTCTGGGTAGTATGGCTTAAAGTTAGAGCCTAATTCCACTGGTTCTGGTTGATTTAGTTGGCTCAAGGCTAGTGAGCGATCCACAATTACTTGTGGTTCCACAGAACCATAAGCTACAGCCAGTCCGGGACACCCATTCCGCCATAGTCGCAGTGCTGTACCTTCAGATTGGCTAGTTTCTAGCTGCTTGAGTCGGTTAGCCTCAAAAAATACTGGTCGAGAGAGCGATCGCGACTGATATACCTCAGCCACTTCAGCTCCAGATTTTATAGCTAGTTCCAGCAGCTGTTCTGCTAGTGTATCTTGTGACAAATTTTCAGAACCCATGACCCTTGGTAAATTGTGGATTGTGGATTTTGAACCCTTCATGAGTGCAGGCAGTAATCCCAAATCATCAGCATTACAGTCGGAATTTGCACCCACAGATATAGATAAACGCCTAGAGAACAAATTCCCAAAACATATAGACGCACATAATTATCCCAAATCATGGACCTAATCTCTCATAACAATTTACTCAAAACAGAGAAAAGCCGAAAACCTCAGGATACTTATCCCTTTCCCCATCTTCCTGCTTAAATTGGTGTTATGCGTCCAGACTCTAAATTTTACAAACTATTTCGGTTCCATCGGCAGATAATCCTCCTTGCGGATTATCTGCTATAAATTCGGTCAAAGAACCATTAATAGCGCGATGTTAAAAGTAAAGCGCCAAACCGTTTAGAGTATAGTTCTATTTTCGAGGGAAAATTCTGCCCGGAGTAAATGAACTTGAGTATGGCGTTTACCATTGACTAGCCTACATAACTCACCGAATTTTAGATTTTAGATTTTGGATTAGAAATTCTTGCATTGAAAATCTAAAAAGGTCTCAAGCCCCCAAATTTATGAGGCTGTTGCCGAATTTATAGGGGGTAACACCCATCACGCCCATTTTATCTTACTCAGAGTGCCTTCCTTGGTGCTTAGTAGCAAATTACTAGACCAGTTCTCAGTAGAAAAAACCACGCCAAATTAAAGGTTTTAGGGTGGGGGTTAGACTCATCATTAATTCGCCAACAACATCATTTATTTGTGGCGTAAATCCAAAATCTACAATCTAAAATCCAAAATCCAAAATTGATTGACGGTCATATTGGAGGGCGCCACTACCCGGAACTGTAGCAGTTTCAGCATTAACACCAGCTAATAACTTCACAGGACAAAGTATAATTTTAGCCAAGTACGGCATTTAACCCAACTATTTTTCTGATTTCGATGATGGATACAATGGCTGCGGATCAATTTCCCCAATATGGTTAAGTGGCCAAAAGCGGAGGACAGCGCGACCAATAATATTTTGTCTGGGAACTAAACCCCAACAGCGGCTATCGTAACTACTATTGCGGTTGTCTCCTAGTACTAGGTAGTTGTTTGGAGGAATGATTTCTGGTTTAGCTAAGAAAGATGGCTGTGGTCCGGATGTACAAACGTCAACAGATGTGCGCTGTCCGGCACTGAGGTATTTGCTTTCTGGGAGTTCTTTACCGTTGATGTAGACTTCACCATCCCTGAGTTCTACTTTTTCTCCAGGCAGGCCGATAATCCTTTTAATGAAGGCATCTTGATAATGTTCTTCTTGTAATTCTTTGGTAGGTGAAAATACTACTATATCCCCCCGTTGGGGGTCAGAGAATTTATATTTCAGCTTATCAACGATAATTTTGTCTGCTTCCCATTGGTTTGGTGTACCATGGAGAGTCGGTTCCATTGAACCAGAGGGAATCCAGCGTGCTTCAGCGACAAAGGTCCGAATTCCTAAGGCTAAAAGGACACTCAATATAATCGTTCTTAATAGCTCTCCAATCCAGGAATTATTGGGTTGTTGGTTAGAATTGTGCTCAGAAACTTGATTTTGCATGAAATTTTTTAACCTTAAAGTGAGGATGCAGGTAATTAACTACCTGGGGAGACTTTATTTGTTAATCTTAACAAGAGAACTTTGTTTTCCTAAATGCCAGCGGTCAGTCTTCAGGTTTCATTTTTCTTCCATCCACCTGAAATGCAGTACGAAAGCTAGTTTTGGCTGAGTGCTGATATTTATCTGTCATGAGTTGCTCTTTGTATAAATTCCATGTCTTTGTCAAAAAGTATATTAATTCGCCAGGCTCAGATCATCTTACCCGATGGTAGTGTGATGGTTGGGGATGTACTGACGAGCGATCGCCAAATCCTCACAGTCGCACCGGAGATCTCCTTTGCCAGACCAACCACAGAGATAGACGCACGAGGACTAACTTTGTTGCCAGGGGTGATCGATCCACAAGTACATTTCCGAGAACCAGGACTAGAACACAAGGAAGACTTGTTTACCGCTAGTTGTGCCTGTGCCAAAGGGGGCGTCACCTCATTTCTAGAGATGCCTAATACCCGTCCCCTGACTACCAGCCAGGAAACTTTGAATGACAAACTACAGCGTGCTGCTAACAAGTCCCTGGTTAATTATGGCTTTTTTATCGGCGCAACAGCAGAAAATCTCCCAGATTTGCTCTTAGCCCATCCCACTCCGGGAATTAAAATTTTTATGGGGTCCATGCATGGTCAACTACTAGTTGACGATGTAGAAATACTAGAGGCGATATTTGCCCAAGGGGAGCGCCTGATAGCTGTTCACGCAGAAGATCAAGGGAGAATCAACCAGCGTCGCCAGGAATTTGCCCAGATCCATGATCCAGCAGTTCACTCCCAAATTCAAGACCCCCAAGCAGCACTGTTAGCAACTCAATTAGCATTGAGACTAGCAGAAAAATATCAACGACGGCTGCATATTTTACACTTGTCAACGGCAATAGAAGCAGACTGGCTGCGGCAGCACAAACGCAGTTGGGTGACAGCAGAGGTGACACCACAGCACTTGTTGTTAAATACCGATGCCTATGCCCAAATCGGCACCTTAGCACAGATGAACCCACCTTTGCGATCGCCCCGAGATAACGAAGTTCTGTGGCAAGCCTTACACGACGGCATCATAGATTTTATTGCCACTGATCACGCACCCCATACCTTAGCCGAAAAAGCTCAACCCTACCCTAACAGTCCATCGGGAATGCCAGGTGTGGAAACTTCCCTCGCTTTAATGTTAACCGCCGCAATGGCGGGAAAATGTACTATCGCCCAAGTTGCCCACTGGATGTCCCAGGCTGTAGCTTTAGCCTATGGAATTCCCCATAAAGGAGCCATTGTCCCTGGATATGATGCCGATTTAGTCCTAGTAGATTTAAATACCTATCGCCCTGTTCGACGGCAGGAATTACTAACTAAATGTGGTTGGAGTCCTTTTGAAGGCTGGAACCTCACGGGTTGGGCTGTAACTACCATAGTTGGGGGAGAAATTGTCTATCACCAAGGCAAGTTAGACACCCAAGTTCGAGGTCAGGCGCTAAGTTTTTTGTAAGCTGCCACAAAAAAATCAGGAAATCAAGATTTTTTATTTACTACAGGCTACTATTTTCACTCTTGTAAAAGCATAATAGAAGAGTGAGTAATTTGTTTGCCCCTTTACAATCCCTAAAACAAGGTAACTGGTTTAAGCTAATCTGCGGTGCCAGTTTCCAGCACCTACCAGCAGTCAGGAGTCTAACACTAGCCTACACTTTGGCAGGCGCTGACTGTATAGACATAGCAGCTGACCCTGCTGTGATTGCCACTGCTCAAGAAGCTTTACTTATTGCCAAGGATCTGGCAAAGGATGCCCAAGAGCGAGGCTTTAGCTACACAGGCAACATACCCTTTTTGATGGTCAGCCTCAATGATGGAGAAGACCCCCATTTTCGGAAAGCAGAGTTCAACCCAAGCCTTTGTCCCCCAGACTGCCCCAGACCCTGTGAAAGGATTTGTCCGGCAGGAGCAATTGTGTTTCAGCAAATAAAAAATGATCTTTCAGGAGTAATATCAGCCAAATGTTATGGCTGTGGCCGTTGTTTACCAGTTTGTCCTTATGATATAATTTATACAAAATCATATATGTCAACGCCAGGAGCGATCGCGCCATTGGTTATATCAAGGGGAGTAGACGCAGTAGAAATTCATACCCAAGTTGGGCACTTAAAAGAATTTCAAAGCTTGTGGCAGGCAATAGCACCGTGGGTAAGCCAATTAAAGTTAGTAGCCGTTAGTTGTCCTGATGGTGAAGGGTTGATTGACTACCTCCACACCATATATGACCTAATAGTACCCCGTCCCCCAGCCTTAATATGGCAAACAGATGGTCGGCCGATGAGTGGCGATATTGGAGATGGAACCACCATTGCCGCAGTCAAATTGGGGCAAAAAGTTTTGGCAGCTAAGTTACCGGGATATGTGCAATTAGCAGGTGGTACCAACAACTACACCGTTGCCAAGTTAAAGGCAATGGGACTGTGGCAAAAAGTCGGTTCCCCTGGGGCAATTGCTGGTGTAGCTTACGGGAGCTACGCCCGCGTACTACTGTCACCAATTCTAGATCTCTTAGAGAGTCAGGAGGTGAATCAAACTGGTGTAAAGGCGACTGTCCGTCTCGAAGAGGATCAAGAGTTACTCTGGCAAGCTGTAGAGCTGGCCGGTTCACTCGTTTCCCAGATCAAGTCATAGCAGAAGCACTAATAGCTCGTTAGTTATCTCTCAACGTCACCATAGAAAGCATGACGATTACAGAAGATCTCCAAAAGTTACTAGACATTTTGCCCCAAGACCTGCGACAAGCAATAGAGAATCATCCTCAACATGATAGTTTAATTGAGGTGGTCTTGGATCTGGGCCGTCGCCCAGAAGCACGTTTTCCCCATCAAGCTGAGTATCTGAGTGCAACACCTGTGACTCAAGCACAAATAGATGATTGCATTCAGCGAGTCGGAACTTTCGGCGGAGATAATCGGGCAGGAATTGAGCAAACTTTGCATCGGATCAGTGCCATTCGCAACCGCACAGGCAAAATTATTGGTTTAACTTGTCGGGTTGGGCGAGCCGTATTCGGCACCATCGGCATGATCCGGGATTTGGTAGAAACTGGTAAATCGATTTTGATGCTAGGAAGACCAGGTGTGGGTAAAACTACTGCCCTACGGGAAATTGCCCGTGTGTTAGCAGATGATTTACTCAAGCGAGTAGTCATAATCGACACATCCAACGAAATTGCTGGGGACGGAGATATTGCCCACCCTGCCATTGGTCGTGCCAGGCGGATGCAAGTAGCTCATCCGGAACAACAACATCAAGTGATGATTGAGGCGGTGGAAAACCACATGCCAGAAGTGATCATCATTGATGAAATCGGTACAGAACTCGAAGCTTTAGCAGCGCGTACCATTGCTGAACGTGGTGTCCAATTAGTTGGTACCGCCCATGGGAACCAAATTGAAAACCTGATCAAAAACCCTACCCTCTGTGACCTAGTTGGGGGTATCCAGGCTGTGACGTTGGGAGATGATGAAGCTAGAAGACGAGGCTCACAAAAAACAGTTTTAGAGCGTAAAGCCCCACCTACTTTCGAGATTGCCGTAGAAATGTTAGAACGGCAATGCTGGGTCGTCCATGAAAGTATGGCTGATACAGTAGATAATCTGCTGCGAGGGCGTCAACCTAATCCACAGAAGAGAACTGTCGATGAGCAGGGTAAAGTCACTATTGTGCGGCATTTGGCAGTTTTCAATGGTCGTGGTGGACACACGGCAGATCAGGAAGAATCTTTTCCCCCAGCCCGACAGACCGGAAGCTGGCGGGCATCAGGGCAAATGGTGGCGCTGCCAGCATTACCCATAGAACGGGAGCGAACCAGTGGACGTAGCGAGTTTGACCGCCTATTAGATGAATCCTTCAATCATTCCGAGAGCATAGATTTCTCCACCACCAGACAGGCAGGGCCAAATGGCGAAGAATTGCCGTTGCATATATATCCCTACGGTGTTAGTCGCCATCAACTCGAACAGGTAATCAGTGTCCTAACTCTGCCAGTAGTGTTGACAAAAGATATTGATAGTGCAGATGCAATTTTAGCTCTGCGATCGCATGTCAAAAACCATGCCAAGCTACGGCAAATGGCCAGAGCTAGATATGTGCCTATCCACATGATTAAATCCAGTACCATCCCCCAAATTACCCGGGGGTTGCGGCGGTTACTCAATATCGATGACCCGGAGGTAACCGATGAGCAGGAACTACAACTATTCCTGCAAAACGGCAGCGACGACGAAATTGATGCCCTGGAAGAAGCAAGACTTGCCGTTGAGCAGATTGTGATTCCCAAAGGACAACCAGTGGAATTATTGCCCCGTTCCCCCCAAGTGCGGAAAATGCAACATGAGTTAGTAGAACACTATCGGCTGAAGTCAGATAGCTTTGGGGAAGAGCCAAATCGACGGTTAAGAATTTATCCGGCGTAGGGTGCGTAGGGGAGTCCACTCCCCTATCACCGATGCAAACTTCGATATTCCCAGGGGTTGACAAACTTAGGGTCACCCCAAACCCCCAGGTGTTGTTGTTGGGCTTCGGCTTCGGCTTGTTGAACTATGTCTTTACTAGGACATGAGTTTAAATAGGAGCGATATATCTTCGCCAATCCCTCCTGCAAAAGCACCTGCTGAATCAAAGTTCCATCCCGCAAGCGGACTTCAGCTACTTTTCTACCATAGCGATCAGTACCGGTGATCTTCAAACTCACCCGATTTCCGCCTTGGTCTACTAATTGCTGCACCCGTGTCTGGGCCCTTACGCCCCAACTAAATTGATCGCGATCCATCGAACGGTTACTACTCTTTTGTTTTTTGGTATGTGGGATTTCTGGGGCATCCACACAAGCAAGGCGCACCTTAAAATTTTCTCCATTGGGGTCCTTGACAACTAAAGTATCACCGTCACTGACTCGCTCAACTAGATACCCTGAAGGGGCAACGAGGCGATCGCAACTGATCAGACCGAAAATCATCATCGATACACTCAACGAAATTAGTACTTGTCCAGTTAACTTATTCATATACTGAGGTTACGGTGTCAGAAGTGCGGAGTTCATTCCGGTCTGAAGTATAATTTAGTTTTTCTAGGGTGAGATAGCTTGCGGAGAAAGCATTGTCTATACTAATAGACATATCTACTTGCCATCTTCCCTTTGATGATTTCAGCTAATTATTTAGCAGCATAAGGCAGGCATGATTTCTCAATCCTATCGCCCTGACAAAATCCTGGTCGTCGATGATTCCGCCGATAATGTCTTTTTACTCAAGACCATTTTAGAAGATGAAGGTTACATAATTAGCACTGCTGACAATGGTCTGGCTGCACTGGTGCAAATTCAAGCATCACCTTGTGACTTAGTGCTACTGGATTTGATGATGCCAGAAATGGATGGCTACGAATTCACTAGATGCCTGCGGGGAGAGATGAAGTCACAACAATATATCCCCATACTGCTAATCACCGCCCATGATGTACCAAGTGTTGTCCAAGGATTAGAGTTAGGGGCTGATGATTTTATCCGTAAGCCCGTCCATGTAGACGAACTGCTAGCACGGGTGAGATCGCTTCTTCGTCTCAAACGCAGTATGGATGAGCGAGATGAAATTAGCCGTCAGCGGGAAGATTTTGTCTCTCGTCTCACCCATGATTTACGCACCCCGTTAGTTGCAGCGGAGCGGATGTTGACGCTGTTTGAGCAAGGTGCATTAGGCAACTTATCACCGCAAATGCAGGAAGTAATCACCATTATGGCTCGCAGCAACAATAACTTGCTGACAATGGTGAACACTTTATTAGAGGTTTATCGTTTTGAAGCTGGTCGTAAAACTTTGTCATTTCAACCGATTAATCTCAGTCAGTTGCTTACAGAAGTAACTAGCGAGTTAACACCCTTGGTTGGGGAAAAAGCCCTTTCTATCCACCTCAACTGGACTGAGGATATATCCAGAAGTACTATATTAGGCGATTATTTAGAACTCCATCGCCTATTTACCAACCTCATAGACAACGCCATCAAATTCACTGATCGGGGGACAGTAACCGTCAGCCTGACCTTGATGGATCACAACTATGTGAAAATTGAAGTAGCAGATACAGGTTCTGGTATTCCTCCAGAACAACAAGCTACCCTATTTGAACGATTTCGCCAGGGCAGCCATAAGCGATCCGGCAGCGGACTAGGACTATACCTGTCGCGGCGGATTGTAGAGGCACATCATGGCAAAATTCTCATAAATTCTGAAGTCGGTAAGGGTAGTGTTTTTACCGTACATCTACCGTTGAAATTTTAGATTTATGAATATGATTACACAATCATCAATTTCTGATACCATCTACCAACAACGGGCTTATTTTTCTGCTGGTAAAACTCAAAGGATTAATTTCCGTCTAGAACAACTCACAACCCTTAAACAGGCAGTTATTGAGAATGAATCGGTAATTATCCAGGCACTGGCAGCAGATTTACATAAACCAGAACTGGAAGCTCTTACTTCCGAAACTATCTTGATTTCTAGGGAAATTGACCATGCTGTCAAACATCTGAAAACCTGGACTAAGCCCCAAAAAGCAGCAGTGCCTAGGTATCTACTACCTGCAGCAGCGAGGATTCAACCAGAACCCTTAGGAGTGGTTTTAATTATCGGTGCCTGGAACTATCCATTTCAGCTAGTATTCGCGCCCTTGGTGGGAGCGATCGCTGCTGGAAACTGTGCTATCCTTAAGCCTTCCGAAGTAGCTCCCCATAGCTCGAAAATCTTAGCCGAAATTATCGCCAAATACTTCCCTCCTGCATATATTACCGTCATCGAAGGGGGAGTGGAGACTAATCAAGAACTCCTTCAAGAAAAATTTGACCACATATTTTTTACTGGCAGCACCTACGTAGGCAAAATTGTCATGGCAGCTGCTGCTAAATATCTTACCCCTGTTACCCTAGAATTAGGTGGCAAAAACCCCTGTATTGTGGATGCTAAAATTCATTTTGAATACGCAGCTAGACGGATTATTTGGGGTAAATTTATTAATGCTGGACAAACTTGTATTGCCCCTGACTATCTGCTAGTTAATCGCCAGATTAAAGAAATGTTATTAACTAGTCTCAAAAAGTCTTTAAAAGAATTCTATGGTGATTATCCAGCTACCAGTCCTGATTATGCTCGAATTATCAATCAAAAAAACTTTGAGAGATTGAGTAAATTTCTCCAAAAGGGAGAGGTCATCATTGGCGGAGAAACTGACCAAGAGAAACTTTATATTGCACCAACCCTATTAGATGGAGTTTCCCTAGAAGACCCCATTATGCAGGAAGAAATTTTTGGACCAATTCTACCTATCATCGAATATACAGATATCACAGAAGCGATCGCCTTCATCAACTCTCAACCAAAACCACTGGCACTATACCTATTTTCCCAGGACAGAACCTTACAACAGCGAATTTTAGAGGAAACATCTTCTGGGGGTGTCTGTCTCAACGATACCATAATCCACTGTAGCATTTCCTCCTTACCCTTTGGTGGGGTGGGAGCCAGTGGTATTGGGAGTTATCATGGTAAAGCTTCTTTTGACACTTTCTCCCATTACAAAAGTGTGTTGCAAAACCCCTTGTGGCTGGATTTAAAATTACGATACCCTCCATACCATGGGAAGTTACCCCTGTTGAAGCGATTTCTCCGCTTTTGATTGTGTAAGGGACTTCCAGAAATTAAATTATCCCAATTTATGGACTCAAAACGACTGTTACTCCCTCTGCTCCCCTGGGAATTCGATATTTTTTTAGTTGGAAGTCCCTAAACTCAAAGTCATTTCAAACCGATAGTACTAACAAGCACCAGGGAGGGATCACAGTTTGCCCTTGAAAACGTGCTGCTGGTGCTACTTGCTTGTAAAACCCTACTTAGCCGTATTTAAAGGGTAGTCCCTCCTAGGCTTTCTGCACTGTAATACTCCTAGCAATCAATCAGGGAAGACGAGCTTTTCAACCTGATTGTGATGGTTAATCGACCAACGATAGTCAACTGCTACAGAGGTAGTCTGGCAAATCTCTTCCAGTCGCTTTTGTTGCGCTGCGGCTTTTCGGAGAGTAATAATTAGCTGATTCACCTGATGCCGTAACTCAGTGTTTTGACTTACTGCGCTCATGGTTTGTCTTTCTAAGAGTTGTAGTATGAGTTCGTAGTGAATAGGTGAAGGTAGAGGAATTTGCTCCATGAAGTTAAATTAATTTTTCTAAATGAGGGATGAATATTAGGGCATGAGAATTGTTACACACTAAGTCACTATCTGGATCAGAATTTAGCAAACAGATGAGCAATGCCCAGACTGGGATCTGATTGTTTTACTAAGGATTCGCCAATGAGTACAGCTGACGCACCGGCTTTGTGTACCATGATCATATCATCTGGATGATGAAGTCCTGATTCGCTCACTACTAGAATGTTCCGTTCTTGCAATTGCCTACCTCTATCTGCAAGTAATTGACAAGTAGTGTGCAAGTCAACAGAAAAATCTTCCAAGTTCCGATTGTTGATGCCAACTAAGGAAACACCATCCAAAGCTAGCACCCGATCAAGTTCCACCAAGCTATGAACTTCAATCAAAGCTGCCATTTGGAGTTTATTAGCTATTTTGACAAAGTATTGCAGGTCTTGATCGCTGAGGATAGCTGCAATTAATAAAACAGCATCGGCACCCTGAACTCGCGCTAAATACATTTGGTAGGGATAGATAATAAATTCTTTACATAGTAAGGGTAAGTCTACATTTGCGCGAATTAGGGACAGATTTTCAAAACTACCTTGAAAAAACTTAACATCCGTGAGTACAGAAAGACAACTAGCTCCACCCTGCTGGTATGAGTGAGCGATCGCTACTGGGTCAAAATCAGGGCGAAGGATACCTTGGCTGGGGGAAGCTTTTTTGACTTCAGCAATTAAAGCTGGTTTAGTTTTACCTTGGCGGAGGGCAGCTACAAAATCACGGGTTGGAGGTGCCGAGAGGGCTTGATTTTGCAATTCTTTTAAGGGTAGTCTCTCCCGCATTTGGTCAATTTCTATTTCTTTTTGCCAAACAATTTCCTCCAAGATATTGTTTGGTGCAGCATTGGGCAGAGCAACCTGATAATGTAGCACGGACACATTTATAGCTTGACTAGGTGAACGACGGCGAATTTGCATAATTGGGGAGAGGGGCTGTTCTTGCTGTTCTTGCAGGGGAGAGATTGATCTGTTCTCCCCTAATGCCAAATCTAAAATTCCACAGCTCTTTTATATGCCTCATCCAATACTTCCGAGAGTGTTGGGTGGGCGTGAACTATGTGGGTAAGAGTTTGGATTGATTGACGGTTAGCGATAGCCACTGTGGCTTCGTGGATTAAGTCTGAGGCATGGAGTCCAAAAATGTGAACCCCCAGGACTTCACCTGTATCTTGGCGATAAATTACCTTGGCTATACCGTCGGTTTCATTTTCTGCTAAGGCTTTGGAATTACCTTTGAAGTAACTTCTGGTTGTGGCAATTTCAAATCCCTCTGTTAAACCTAAATCTTTAGCTGCTGGTTCCGTTAAGCCAACATAGCTGACTTCTGGATGGGTAAAGGCTGCGGCAGGGATGCTGCGGTAGTCAACAGTTCTGTGCCGTCCGACAATATTGTCCACTGCGACAATACCTTGAGCGGAGGCTGCATGGGCTAGCATCATCTTACCGGTGGCATCACCAATTGCCCATAGATGGGGGACAATTTCCCCGGTTGACAGTACTGCCATGTGATCGTTGACGGGGATAAAATTGCGTCTGTCTAGTTCCACCCCCACAGATTCTAAACCCAGGTTTTGGCTAGCTGGGATACGCCCTGTAGCTACCAAGCAAGCATCTACCTCGATAACATCCACATCTTCCTTGGTTTTGAAATCTGCTAACTCGATTACTACTGGTGAACCGGGAATCACTTTTTTCGCATATATGCCAACTTTCGTTTCGATGTCACGGGCAGTAATCAAAGCCCGTTCGGCAATTTTGGCTATGTCGCGGTCGAATCCAGGCATTAGCTGGTCTAAGGCTTCAATTAAGGTGATTTCACAGCCTAAAGCTGAGTAAATATCGGCAAATTCCAAGCCGATGTAACCACTACCAACAATTGCTACCCAGTTTGGTAGGGACTCTAATTTCACTCCTTGGTCGCTGGTAAAAACGGTTTTGCCGTCTACTTCAATCCCTGGTGGTACGAAGGGTGTTGAGCCAGGAGACAGGATGATGTCCTGGGTTGTGATCGTTTTTTCCCCGTGTTCTGTAGTGACGCTAACTTTTTGAGAACCAGCGACTTTTCCCCAGCCTCGGATAATGTCAACGCCTAAACGTTTAAGGCTGTTGGTTAAGTCGCCTTGAATTTTCGAGACGAGATTGTGGGCATGATTGGCGATCGCTTGGCGATCAAATTCTACGCTGCCAATTTGAATTCCTAAGGATTTGAGGTGGTGGGCATTGCGTAGCTCCCGCACACGTCCAGATGCTGCCAACAGCGCCTTAGAAGGAATGCAGCCTCGGTTAACACAGGTCCCCCCCATGTCTGCTGCTTCGATAATTGCTGTTTTTAGACCACAACTTACGGCGTGTAGGGCTGCGCCATGTCCACCTACACCAGCGCCTATAATCACTAGATCGTAATCTAATCCATGACTCACATTAAGTTTCCCCGTGTGCTTCGCTTATTTATTCTGGACTTGTTCAGGAATCAGTGCAACTATTCTCTTCAACTTCTTTAATTTTAAGCATTTATTCCCTGAGTTCTGTTCCGGATCTTAACTAAAGGCAAGGCACCAATTCTGCTACTCTAACATTTTTAGCCAATTAACTGTTAATTTTTAAGTTGTTGGGGTTGACAACAAAAACGTCAGTATACCCAGACTACTAACAACTTGATTGAAAATGCTGGCTTTAACAACAATCCGCAATGAGATCGCCAATTGGTGGTCAGAATTCACCCTCCAGACTAAGCTATTAGCCGTTGCCACTTTAGTGGTCTCCCTGGTGATGAGTGGCCTGACCTTCTGGGCGGTGAATACTATTCAACAGGATGCCCGGTTGAATGACACCCGCTTTGGTCGCGACTTGGGGCTGCTACTTGCTGCTAATGTGGCTCCTCTGGTTGCTGACCACAATCTCACTGAGGTGGCCCAATTTTCCCAACGCTTTTACAGCAGTACCTCCAGTGTCCGTTATCTGCTCTACGCCGATGAAATGGGGAAGATTTTTTTTGGGATTCCTTTTTGGGAACCGGAGGTGGAAAACTCCCTCACTATTGAACGTCGAATACAATTGCCAGAAGATTACTCCAGTGATGGGGAACGGCCGATGGTACGGCAACATACAACCCCTGATGGGATAGTTACTGATGTGTTTATTCCGCTGATTGTCGATAAAAAATACTTAGGTGTATTGGCGATCGGCATTAATCCTAATCAAACAGCGGTGATCTCTACTAATTTTACCCGTGATGTCACTATCGCTGTTTTTATCACGATTTGGGTGATGGTAATTTTAGCAGGGGTGATTAATGCTTTGACAATTACCAAGCCAATTAAGGAATTACTGGTAGGGGTGAAACAAATTGCTGCGGGTAACTTCAAGCAACGCATTGATCTGCCTTTAGGAGGTGAGCTGGGGGAGTTAATTCTCAGTTTTAATGATATGGCCCAGCGGTTGGAGAGTTATGACGAGCAAAATATAGAGGAAATGACGGCAGAAAAAGCTAAATTAGAAACTTTGGTTTCCACTATTGCCGACGGCGCGGTGCTGATTGATAACAATATGCAGGTGATTTTAGTCAACCCTACAGCCCGACGGATTTTCGGTTGGGAAGGGGTAGATGTGGTAGGTAGTAATGTTTTGTATCATTTGCCCTCAGCGGTGCAAATGGAGATCACCCGTCCTTTGTATGAAATGGCAGCTGGAGAATGTGAGAGTGCTGAGTTTCGGATTCATCTGAGTCAACCTACCAAGCGCACAACCCGCATTCTTTTGACTACAGTTCTCAACTTGCAACGGGAGAGTATTAAAGGGATTGCCATGACTGTCCAAGATATCACCCGTGAGGTAGAATTAAATGAGGCTAAAAGCCAATTTATTAGTAACGTTTCTCACGAACTCCGTACTCCCCTGTTTAATATCAAAACCTACATTGAAACTCTGCATGATTACGGCGAAGACTTGGGTTTAGAGGAACGACAGGAGTTTTTGCAAACTGTCAATCATGAAACCGATCGCCTCACCCGTCTAGTGAACGATGTTTTGGATTTATCAAAACTCGAATCTGGTCGTAATTATCACTTAGATGGGGTAGATTTATCCCAAGCGATCGAACAAACTTTGCGTACCTATCAACTTAATGCCAAGGACAAAGGGATTGAACTATTGCCAGAAATTCCCCCTAACTTCCCCCTAGTGATGGGTAATTATGATTTACTACTACAAGTATTTGGTAATCTAATTGGTAATGCCCTCAAATTCACGGAGGCAGGGGGTAGAGTAGTTATTCGTGCTTACCTGTTAGATACTAAGCCTAACTCCCAAAATCAATTACCTCAAGTCCGGATTGAAATTGCCGATACGGGAATCGGTATTGCTCTTGAAGACCAAGAGGCAATTTTTGATCGCTTCTTTCGGGTAGAAAATCGAGTTCATACCTTAGAAGGCACTGGTTTAGGTTTATCCATTGTCAGAAATATTGTCGAAAGGCATCACAGTCAAGTCCACCTAGTTAGTGAAGTTGGTGTTGGCACTACCTTTTGGTTTGACTTAGCTGTGTTTAATGAGGAACCAGCAAAACCTCAGAATTCAGAAATCAATACGTTGCATCAAGTTGAAAATTGAGATGGGAATCCAGTTTGATGGGCAAGAAAATATTAGCATAGGCTCTTAACAGTAACAAGAAGCAGGGGATCTGGGGAGAGATTGATTGTTCTCCCTTAATTTAAAATTTAACTCCCCTAGATACTCAGCAGCATGGGTAACTGTTCACTTCTGTAACAATTGTTGGAGGTCACTGGCAGTGGAGAGGTTAAATATTGCCTTGCCTACTATTTACTTCTTATTGCTTTTTACCTTTTCTCTTTCCTTTAGATTTATACTTTGTACCTCGAATAAATTTACCTAAATCTGGATCTCTATTAATATCATAGTTACCTTTACCAAACTTGTTCTCTAATTCTTGTTTATATTTCTCAATTTCTTGTGGTGTGGAACCTTTATGAACAATGTATGTTTTTGCAGTAAAAGTTAGTGATGAGTTTAACTTTGCATTGAAAGTTATAAATGTATTTATGACCTGATCTTTAGCTGTTTGGATATTGCTACCTTTCAATTCTACAAAGCAGATTATTCTTTCAGTGTCATTTGCATAAAATACAATTAAATCACAGATTTTCATCCCTGCTTGAGCTAATCCTAGCAATGGACGCAATTTACAATTAGGATTTGATTGATCATCTATGGAAAAAAACAGAATTGTTTCCCCATTTTGGGGTTGTAAAGTTATTGTTACTCCATCTTCCGTATAACTTGTTTTTCCTGGTATTAAACAACTTGATAACAACAAGGTATTAAAGGGCATTATCTAATCACTCCTTAGTTGAGGGTGATTATTGGAAAATGTGGGAAATGTCATCAGAGACATTCCCAAAGGTGGCCCAATCTATTCGGCCTTGTTCACTTAAAATATTCTTAGCTGTACCCTCTTCAAACAGATATACGGAAACTTTCTCTTGAGGTATAAAAGCTTCTATTTGCTCTAAATAAAATTGTTCTTTGATACTGTCTTTATCTTCATATTTAGCAGCTTTCATTAAATTAGCTAGATGATCTACAATATAAGGGCTATGAGTTGCAATTAGCACGTTTAAACCTGCCTGTACTAACATTGCCAAAAATTCAGTAATTTCTACTTGGGCTGCTGGATGTAAATTCATTTCCGGTTCATCAATAATTAGTAACTCGTTTGGTTTAGCTAGGTAACGTAAGTAAAGAACTAAGGGGGCTAACTCTTTAACCATTGAAGATGCGACTTGTATTTCTAAATTTGTATCTTTTGATGGTTGAAAAATTATTTCATTTTGTGAAGTAGATTTATCAAATTTGACATAACCATATAAAATATTTTCTTCCAAAAAATCAGCCAGATGAATATAATCCAAAATCTTTGGATTTTTTTGTACCTCTTCTTGTCTTTGAGTATCTGTTTTCAGAGATGCAGAACCTATGATTTGCACTAAACTACGAACAGCAGCACTTTTAGCGGCTGATCTTTGTTGCTTAGCTGGTTTCAATTCTTCTTTTTCTGTTTCTTCATTTAATTGTTTTAACAGATCTATTATGTGATTCACAATTTTCTGATGTTTATCATTTTCTAGATTTTTATCTTCAATATCTTCTTTAGTGGTGATATCATTATTATTTTCAATCAGCTTTTCATGTTTAGAGTTTGATATTTTCTCTATGGAAAAAGGAAACCCTATATAACATGTTCTCTCAGTAGGAAATATATAGATGTAAGAGAATAAACATCTATGTATTATTTGAATAATAGTGTTAAAAATGATATTTTTAATTGGCTTATTGAGAATACTAGGAAGTTCATTCTCACCTGTATCGCTCTGAGAAACCAAGTAAAAATAAATGTCTTCCCCATCTTCTTGTTTGAGAATCTGTAAAGATAACTGAGTACCAAACGATGTTGTTTTATCTATGGAGTATTTCCTGACTCTTTCAATAAGTTCTTCTTTAGATTTAGTTAAAGAGAAATTAATTTCTAAGTTATTGAAATCAACTCTTTCTGTATCTATAAACTCTGATAACCATCTAGGTGCTGTATGGGAAACTTCATTAATATATTTTTCAGAAAATTCATCTGCAAAATCAATTAAATTAAATTTTAAGTTACGCACATCAAAAAAGCTGTTAATAGCTTCTTCCAAAACTTCATACTTGGTATTAATTTTATTATTCTGATAGGCTTTTAAGTATTTTTCAAATCCGTTTTGACCCAATATATATGCTAAGGTGTAAGCTGTCCAAGTTTTCCCTGTGTTATTATGACCAATAAAGACAGTGAAGGGCTTCAAGTCAATCTCGGCTTTTTGAATAACTCCTAAGTTGGAAATTTCTACTTTCATGGGGAGTCTGATTCTAATTTAAGTCAAACAAGTATCTACATTTTAAAATACCATAACCATAGTTTGCAAATTCATTTAAAGTTACTTAAGGGAACCGGACAGAAAAAATTACCCCATAAGCATTACGTACCTGAAGTGGAAAAGGCATATGCAACTTAACTATTCTTTGTCGTGCTGCATGAGGTTGGACTTTACGTTGGGATGATTTTTTATTTTGAATTCCCTAAGTGGACAGTAAAAAGTTTTCCATGCCCACTATAGTCCACATAAACCTTTTAACCAAGCTGTTCTATGTCGGGAATGTCCTCCCCCTCAGGATTGGCACCAGCATATACCCCACAAGTCAGCTTTTGGTAGAGTTGAGCAGGGGATAATGAGTCGCACGGCTTAAAAATAAAACTTAACAAAATTTAAAGTAATTTCCCTTACTAATTACTCCCTTTGTCTTAAGATGATGGGAATTCAGTTTACTATAATATGCTAAATAAAATTCACCGGATTTTGGGTCGCTGGTTTAATAAATCCACGAAAACTAACAACGAACCTCTCAATAAAGTGAGTTTGATTGTTATCATCTTGATTGACATTTTTATTTTATTCAATGTTTTTAGGGGACTAGATGATATTAGTCTGTGGTATCTCAGTCCCTACCAAGCTTATCCATGTTATGAACAATGGAACTATTACCATAATCAAATCGCTAAGGAAAAAGATTATGAAATAGTTAGTAATTCACTGCTAGATGACAATTTTAAGCAAACCTATCAACAAGTACAAGCAGGACATCTAGGAAGGGTGCCTCAAATCTGTTTGAACTATAAGAATTACCAAGATAAAATTAAAAATGTCGAAAACCAGCAAAGTGTCAAAACCATTGCTCAGAAAGACAGGGTAATTCAAAACCTAGAATCCAGAAATAGGGAGATTCATACTCAATATGACTCCACCCTATTAGAAAAAATTGCTGGACAGAAGCAGGAACAATCAATTAATAGTGTCAGTGCAGCAAAAGCCAAACAGGAATTGGAGCAAAACAAACAGGAAATTTATACACTAGAAGAGGAAGTTTCTCACCTTAAAAGTCAACTGGTTACAAAACCCGAGAGCCAGAAATTTCTGGCTCTCCTCAAGGATGAATCTCAATTTAGCGAACTGGAAAAAGGATATCACCAGGCTTCATTTTGGTATCCTAGTATCCAAATTGCTTTTGAACTACTGTTTCTACTACCCTTAATCTTTATTGCCTTATTGGTACATAAATTTAGTCAAAGCAGAGGATATGGACTACTCTCACTAATTAGCTGGCATTTGCTAGTTATCTTTCTCATCCCGCTGGTTTTGAAAGTATTTGAGTTTTTTCAAATTGGGGCAGTATTTGAATATATACTTAACTTCATCAGTAACCTTTTAGGTGGCTTACTGTTCCTAGTTAGTTATGTTTATATCTTGATAATTCCTTTAGTTGGTTTTGGTATTATCCAGTTCTTTCAAAAGATTGTCTTTAATAAGAAAGGTCAGGTAGTTAGCAGAGTCCAAAAAACCCGCTGTATCAACTGTGCCAAAAAAATCCGTCCCCAAGATATTTATTGTCCCCACTGTGGTGATGGACAATTCTTTGAATGCCATAACTGTCACCACCTAACTTACAAATTTTTACCATACTGTCGAGACTGCGGACATCTTCAAGATGTTAACAATCTGATGAGTAAACACAGTAATAATAGACCTAATAGCAGTAACCAAGCTTGATAACGTTGTATCCACCTTTTCACAATAGTCGCATGGCTGGTATTATTTAGGTACCGTTGTTTTTCTAACTGAGTTTCTGCTTGATTTTGGTAAAGGATACATTCCTTAGCATAGGGACGCTGGGGGAAATTGCAGGTGTTATCAGCATGATAAGTACAGCTATCACACAGATATGCATCCTGATTGGCATGGTGCAGGGTAATGCCGGGGTGTCCGTAGGCTTTGAGAGTGATTCGGCAATGGGGACAAGTGATAGCTTGACTATCAACCAGTTGATGGCAGTGAGGACAAGATACAGTAGCCAAAATCTGAGAGGGAATGGGTAGGTAATCACTACTAATTCTAGCTATTTACTCAAGGGAGGAAACTGCTTGATGTATGGCATTGATGGTAAGTTTAGCGATCGCCTCCAGATTACTCTCTTCCCGCCATAAGAACGTAACTCTTAACAGGCGACAGGGGGAGGGAAGAAAGGCAAGTAGAGTCGGAAGTTTCTCACCCCTGATGGGAGTAACTAAAAATCAACTACTCCCGGTTCGCTCATTTTTTTTGGAGTTTGAGAAATTGCCGAAAAACAGAAAATCTTGGTGTAGTAATGGTTTTAGGCATTCCCCTAAATTTATCTTGAACTGCCACCCTGCTCTAAAAACCCTATTTTTATGCGATCGCGCAAAGTCGGGGCTATAGTAAATTTGTATTCTAGGCTAGAACCCCTACTCAATCGTTCAGCTTTTTTCTAACTCAATTTAAAGTGGGCGAACCGGGAGCAACTACATATGTTTAGCTCATTTTCCCTGACCTAAAACTGCTTTTAGCCCTTCAAAAGCGATCGCTTTTGGGTCAATGCCTTGCCTATTCACCAGCACTACTTCCGTAGTATCCCGACTAGGTATGTATAACATGATGGAGACAAAACCGTAGGCACTACCAGTATGTCCAAAGGCGTCTCCACAAGGTGTCTGAAAGTGCTCGATGCCTAGACCGTATTCAGAGTTAATTTTGGGATTCTTAAATGCCAGCATTTCTCGAACGGTCTGGGAGGAAAGTAGGTCTTTTTTCAGCAATAGTCCCCGGAGAAAATTACTTAAATCCTCACCGTCTGAAATCAATGCCCCATCTCCCAGACCATTGCCATCATTGACTTTAGCTTGGCTTTGCAATTGACCATCATGGTCTTCGATGTAGCCAGTTGCCACAGGACCTGTGGGTGGTTCCCATAATTCCGTATAGGTATTTTTCAATCCCAAGGGATTCAAAATCCGCTCTCGGACCGCTTGGGTGAGGGTCATTCCCGTGGTTTGCTCAATAATTAGTTGTAGGAGGATATAATTGGTATCAGTGTAGGAAAACTCCTCACCCGGAGGAGCTTTGGGCTTTTGATCATAGATGTACTGGATAGCTTCAGTTGCCTTCCAAGGTTGTGAACGATCTCTAAGCTTAGCAGCCTCGAGGAAAGCTGGTGTTGAAAGGTATTCTGCAACTCCACTGGTATGGTTGAGCAGTTGACGCACGGTAATTTTGTGACTGTAGGGAATGCGATCGCTGATGTCCTTTGGTAGGTAGGTAGATATTTGTCGGTCTAGGATAATTCGCCCTTCTTCTACTAATTGCAGCACCACCACAGCGACAAAAGTCTTACTGGTGCTGGCGATGGAAAAGCCATCATTGGGCTGCATAGGTTCTTTAGACTCTAAACTGCGGACACCAGCCGCCCCACTCCAGTAGCCATTAGGAGTTGAAATATACATTACTGCACCTGGTACCCCTTGTCTATTGACCACTTCATCCAGGATGGCTTGGAGCCGAGTAGCTGGAAATGGTTTAGTAGGGGTAGTAACTGACTGTGCCATTGCACTCTCAAGGCAACTATTGTCACCCAGGAATCCATAAACACTTAAGGTTACGAGAATAGTTGTGGCAAAGAGAACATCAAATCTGAGCAACATTTTTAAGTTCATTTCGATTCCTCGTAGATCTAAACTAAATCATGCTGAATCAGACTAGTTCTTGAGTAAGATAGTTCACTTTAGCGATAGGCGACACGAAGACTTTGGATTAAAATAACGAGGGAAGCGATCGCCATTAACCCACCCCAAAACCAATAGGGCAGGAACAGATTCTGCTGTATTATTGCAGTATCAGACAGTCCCAAATAACCAGCCCGATAGCTAAATAGATAATCTAATTGGTGGTAAGTACTTACACAAGCCTGGACACCCAAAAACTGAATAGTCAACCCCTGTACCCAACGGGGACTGCTCAGGGCTATTCCCAGGATTGCTACGCCCAGCAGGGGTACTAGGAGTAATCCAAACCAGGAACGTACCCAAATTAGTGTTGATATGAGTAAAAAACTCCCTAAAATTTTTAAACTTAGGGAAGCAGCATGAAAACTGCGAGAAGCTAGAAGTAAAGCAGCACCAGCAATAGGGGGTCCCATGGGACCAGCCGCAGCCACTAGCGAGGGTCCAATGGGTCCGAAGAAGGATAAATGTGTATAATAAGCCACACCTGAACCATCACTAAAAATTACTAATCGCTGAAACTGTCCACCCAAAGCCAGTGCAATTAAGCCATGACCCATTTCGTGAAACCAAGTTGCCAGGATGCTAAAGGGGTAGAGGATATAACGACCACCAGGTAATTGCCAGAGGATACTTGTGGCGATCGCTGCCCCTACTAGCCAGGTTAGTCCCATGCGCTCAACTTCAGGAGGGGCTTCTTGAGTGAGTAAGGAGCGGACATTTTCTGGTTCCTGCATAGTTGAACTTCCAGTTTTGATGAGTATTATTTTATTTTGGAGCAATATTGAGTTTCAAAGCTAGTTTTAGGGATAAATCTCCAAGATACCAGTCCAGTGTAGGATGGACATTAAATTACGTATTCTCTACCCATAATTTTGTAACACCAAAGTAGTGGCTATTTCATGTTGACGCAATCTGATCTTTTCTATGACATTTTGGTTGGGATTGGAACGTTTAGCCTCTGATAAAATATTGGTATCTAGTAAATACTTAAGAGTCATAAATTAATCTCTTTTCCTGGTGATTTATCCCGTAAGTTTTCAAAAGTATCATCATCAATACTTTCTAAATCTACCCTTTGTCTAAAGGCTTGTAAAGCTGACCAAAAATCATGAACTTCTCTAAGTTCTACCAAAACTTCTTGATTATCAGGAAAATTTACATCCTCCAATAATTCAATTATTCTGCCTCTTTTGATACCCTTGACAAACATAGTCTTAACCTCTTTAATAAATCCTCTAAAAATCATTTTACTAGCTAATCAACTGATAGAGGGGCGAGGTGGAATTGATATTAGTAGTGATATCAATCGCTAATTTTTCCCACACTTGGCGATCTAATACGGTTTGGTTAAACGAAAATCCCAATTTTGGTAATCATAAGAACACTCGATAAGTGGGAAACGAGCGTGGCTTTAGCCGGTGAGAGGGAAACACGCATCCTAGGGTGTCGTGACTCAAATAACGTTTACCTATTGCTAGGTGGTCTGGTCAACACAGCTTGCTTGATTTCTCTTACAGAGCTTCAGCCCTTTAAGGGCTGGGTTGCTGACATCAAGGTTGATTATTTCGTTTCATTATTGAGAATAATATCAATTATTAACCTGATCCAGAACCGTATTGTTTCTACTTCTATTTCGGCAAAATTTATTTCCGACTCTTGTGGCGGAATTTGTCTTTTTCCTTTGCCTAGCAATTCCTTTTGGAAAATCGTTCTAAACCCTCCCATGTAGAGCGGACTGGTTCGCGGGTCCGTGGGTCGTGAAGACCAACCTCTTCGAGTGTTTTGTCCCAGCGTCCGTAGTTACAGGGCGCACAAGTTACAAGGATGTTGTCCAAGTCGTTGTTGCCACCTCTGGAATGCGGCAGCAAGTGGTCGTATTGGAGCCACATCGCTTGGAAAGCTGCGTGCTGTTCGGGGTTACTGTCTCTCCACGGTAACGCATCCGAATAAACCTCCTTAATGGCTTTGCGGATTTCCTTGCGAATGACAGGGATGCCGCAAAACCTGCAATGGTAGCCGTCGCGCTGATGTAGAATTTTCTTCTCAGCAGCTGTGGGCATCCGCTTCTTGGTGCGTTGATCTTTCGGTAGTCTTGGTGGTGCGCCAGCTGTAACTCGATACTTGATATAAGGGCTTTTGGGACCCCAAATAGACTCAGTCCACTCTCGAATTACGGGCATATCGGCAAGACGAATTAGTGACTCGGCTAAATCAGTTCGTCCAGCGTGGTGGGCTGATACCGCTTCATCAAGGAGACGTGCGGCATCGGCAATCTGGGGAATCGGCTCCCTAAGGCAGAGACGCTCAGGCTGTTCCATATGTAAATCCTACTTAGAGCTACAGGGAAAATTTAATAATAGTATTACACAATGTACTTAGTAATATCTAAATGTAGTTCAGCCTGCTTGTCAAGCCATATGGGAGTATGTCACCAATGTGTAGTAGTTTTTATACTCATGAGTTAAAACGCTCTACTTACGGGCTTTCAACTACCTCCTCATTGCCGAGGCACTCAAATTATGCACCTTCAAAAGTGACATACACCCCTGTTTCAAGTTAGAAGCGATGACCGAATGTCCACGCGATGTTTAGGGTGGAGGGATAGGGGAGAGATGGGCAGTAAGCAGATCAGCAAGTAAAACTGGTTAAGTGTGTCTGCCTTTAGGTAGCATAAAAAAAAGGAAAAATAGCTATGCAAAACCTCACCAGAATTACCCGCAACACAGAAGTAATGGGTGGTAAACCCTGTATCCGGGGGATGTGGGTTACCCTCGATACAATCGTTGGTTTAATGGCATCAGGGCATACCTTCAAGGGACTTCCAGAAATTAAATTATCCCAATTTATGGACTCAAAACGACTGTTACTCCCTCTGCTCCCCTGGGAATTCGATATTTTTTAGTTGGAAGTCCCCAATGACATCCTCGTCGCATATCCCTACTTAGAACAAGGAGATATATATGAAGCACTTGCCTATGCTGCTTGGTGGGCAGAAAAACATGAAAATATTGATTGACATGAACCTGTCCCCAGATTGGGTAAAGGTAAGTCATCGAACAAAATTAATTACACAAAGGGTTGGGCTGAAATCCTTGACTAGCAAAGAATTAGTCAATAACTAATATGTAATTAATTCTGTCCAGGTACTTATTCGAGAAATACAATATTGAAGCTGTTTACTGGTCGTCGGTCGGAGACCCGCCTGAAAAAGACAGAGTAATTATGGAGTGGGCAAGAGATACAGGATACATTGTATTGACCCACGATATTAACAGACTAGGCGACAGCAATAGGTGGGACAGAGCTTCACAGCAGCGATGCTCGACCCTTTGCAATCTGGAACCTTCTCTCTGTAATTTGTCACGCCTTAAGTTGATACCCGCAATAAACCTTGCTCTAGCATTGGTGTGATTTTAGGCATGACCGTACCTGTGATCGATTCAGACTGGTAACGGACGGTGAGGATTGCTGGTTCAAACCGATTAAGTTGACACTAAAGTTTGGAAGGGGAAAAAACGTCACAGGAAATTATACACTTTCTGCCACGTTTTATGCGTCGCAGATTCAGGAGGGAGAAGACCTCACTCCTGTCCTCTTTGAGAGGAGAATTGAGAAGTGGCATATCATGAGATGCATGCAGCCAACCATTCTTATGCTTGCAGAGAAGTTCTCTGCATACACCCTCACCGAAGGGGAAGGAACGGTACCCCGTTGGCTGATATGTGCCATCAGAGAACTCTGAAATTAAATATAACTAGCCCGGATTTCTCACAAGCCGAAGCGTTAGTGTAGCCACAGTTTCTACATCGCTATGACAAAACCTTTGTCCTGCATAGATTTGGCGCGTTTTAGACGAGCGTACAAATCATGACAGGATTTTCACGGGTATTTTACCTCAAGTCCAGATAGCATAGACATTTTGGGCTTATTGTTAAAATCTTGGTGAGAAATCCGGGGAAAGGGGTAGCTTGTTTCAAGAATCTTTGCCGCCGACAATTTCTTTTTGGATAAAACTAATTTGTGCCGCTAATTCTTGCCGAGTAGAGGCTCTAAGTGTATACCGGAAAATAAACCAGGTGACATAACCCATTCCAGTCAACTGAAACAATAGGTCTGCCAGAGGGATATCATCTACTATATCTAGTACATCTAGAACTAGTTTAGCTGTACTAGCGATAGCAGTAATATAAGCAATGCCAATAATTGATTGCTTGCATCCGGTAGCAAATCTATTTAAGTATTTAGGTAACTGATCCAAGAAGGTAGGAAATGTTCCACCAATTTGCTCTCTTGGGGACAATGGTTGATCAGTAGGTAGTAGCAATGGGGGAGTTTCAATTTTTAAGCTTTCAGGGCTAGAGATTAGCTCGGTTGATGATTTTTCGCTCTCCATAATTAAAGGTCTCATCTGCTGAGTACGAAGATCAAACTTAGCCAACTTCATCAAAGGAGAGTAAATGGCATTGTGCATATCCCGGGCCATATTCACCGCACCTTCAAAACCCATGTAAGGGCCATTGTGGTAGCCATGACCATTGACGTAGGGGAGATGAAGTTTCTTCACTAGGGCCCCAACCCGTGGACCGGTGAGGACCAAATCTGGCTGCACCATCTCCAGCACCTCGAAGAACTCCAGTTCGTTACCATCATCAATATAGATGGTTCCTTCGTCACCTCTGGCAAGCACTTTT